>ENA-OROD01000076-OROD01000076.1-human-gut-metagenome-genome-assembly--contig:-NODE-76-length-94317-cov-29.191318_pt1 | contig 94317 bp, 91 predicted proteins | sample MGYA00242123_ERZ509038 | MGnify/ENA primary metagenome ERZ509038 (study PRJEB26280, sample SAMEA2338719) | human gut metagenome | biome: human gut; feature: human-associated habitat; material: faeces... | reverse complement strand
TAAATAATAATTACGTACAGTTTGCAAATAAGTGTTGGAGAATAGTAAGAATAACTGGTGATGGTTCTATTAAACTTGTACTCCATAATGATAATATATCTAATGTTTCTAATCCTTGCTCTGCATCAAATAATAGTAAAACAGCAGCTTTTGCAAGGTATTCTGAAAATTCGTATAAAACTGCATTTAATTCAAGTTATGACGATAACGCATATATTGGTTTTATGTATGGAACAACTGGTGCAAGTGATTATGCAAGCACGCATGCAAATACAAATAAAAGTACAATCCTTACAAATTTAGAAACTTGGTATAAAAATAATTTAACTGAATATGAAAGTAAACTAGCAGATACAATATGGTGCAATGATAAAAGTATTTCTAGTGGTCATGGATATGGAACTGATCTTACAAATTATGACGTGCGTATCAGATTAGTTTCTACTAAAATACCAACGCTAAAATGTCTAGACGATAATAATGGAGGGAAGTTATCTAAATTTACTGTAAGTGATACAACAAATGGTAATGGAAATCTAACCTATAAAATAGGCTTATTAACTGCAGACGAAATAGCATTTTCTGGCTCTATTTATAATACTTATAATCGTTCTACGTATATATATGAGAATACAGGAACTACTGTATGGTGGTCATTATCTCCTAGTTATTTCGGTTCTAATACTTACTTATGGGCCATCAGTTCAGGAAAACTTTTCTATAGTTATGCTGGTTCCGTTATCGGTTTGAGACCATCAATTTCTCTTGCATCTAATGTTGAAGTAACTGGCTCTGGCACCTCAGAAGATCCTTACGTTGTAAAATAGGTGTATGTTTAGTCATACATCTTTTTTTATGGAATATATTTTTATTATGAAAAAGATAATATTACTTTTAATTATAGTTATTCCATTAAATGTTAAAGCAATTAGTGCTAGTTCTTATATTGTTATGGATAGTGATAATAATAGGGTTCTAGAAGGTAGTAATATTAATAAAAAAAGTTTAATAGCTTCTATTACTAAAATAATGACTAGTACGGTTGTTATTGAAACTTCTAATGTTAATAAAAATATTACGATAGGTGAAGAAGTTCTAAAAAGTTTTGGTAGTGGTATTTATGTAAGTGTTGGTGAAAAGATAAGTGTTTTAGATTTATTATATGGGCTTATGCTTAGAAGTGGTAATGACGCAGCAATCGCTCTTGCTTATCATGTTGCTGGATCAATGGAAGGCTTTGCTTTTCTAATGAATAATAAAGCAAAAGATTTAGGCATGAATAATACTAATTTTGTAAATAGTTCAGGACTAGAAGATGGAGATAATGCAAATATAAGTACAGTATATGATATGGCATTACTTTCTAGTTATGCAATTAATAACTCATTATATAAAAAAATAGTTGGTACAAAAGACATCACTGTTAAAACCGATTTAAAGACTTATGTTTGGCATAATAAAAATAAGTTATTATCAAGTTATAAATATTGTGTTGGTGGTAAAACGGGATTTACCGAAAGAGCTAGAAGAACCCTTGTTACTAATGCTAGTAAAGATGGAGTTAATCTAACAGTAGTTACATTTAATGATGGCAATGACTTTGGTGATCATAAAGATTTATATGAGAAGTATTTTGGTGTACTAAAAAAGTATGAACTTGTAAGTGAAGGTTATCTTGAAACCAAATACGATAATAGTTATGTAGATAAATCATTTAAAATGAGTTTAACTAAAGATGAATATAAACGTATCAAAAAAGAAATAAGTTATTATGATAACAGTGCTTCTAAAGTAATTGGTAAAATTAGTGTTAGTTTAGATGGTAAAGAGTATTTTAGTGAAGACATTTATATTAAAGATAAACCTCAAAAAGAAGAAGTTAAACTTAACTTCTGGCAAAGACTTATTAAAAGGTTAAAAGAATTATGGTAAACATTATTTGGGGAATATTTATAATTGTTGGTATAATCTATAGTTTTATTAATAAAGACTTTTGCACCATCAATAATGAGGTTTTATTAAGTGGTAAAAGTGCTTTAGATTTAATTATCTCTATGTTACCACTTCTAGTAATTTGGATGGGACTTATGAAAATAGCTGAAGAAGCAGGTATTATTTCCTGGATATCCAAAATAATGACGCCAATTTTAAAAAAAATATTTCCTAGCGTTCCAGATGGTGATGAATCACTTGGTTTTATTGCAAGTAACATAGCTGCAAATATGGCTGGCTTAGGTAGCGCTGCAACTCCATTTGGTCTAAAAGCTATGGAAAGCCTTCAAAAATTAAATAAAGATAAAAAAACTGCCAGTGAAGCCATGATAACCTTTTTAGTATTAAACACTAGTGGAGTAACTATTGTGCCAACAACCATAATATCATTAAGACTCTTCTATGGAAGTATTAATCCATCAGTAGTATTACCATACTGCATCATTGCTACTACATGCTCTACAATTGGCGGGCTTACTCTAGACTACATCATAAGGAGAAAACATGGAAACCATTAGTCTTATCATTATACCACTTATCGTCTTATCAATAATAATAACAGCATTTATAAAACATGTTAATATCTATGATAAATTTATTGATGGTGCTAAAGAAGGCCTTATCATGACTTTTAAAATAGCTCCTAATATTTTTGCAATGATCTTTGCTGTTAATATCTTTATTAAAAGCGGCTTCATAAGTGACGCCTTATCTTTTTTAAGCCCAGTTCTAACTAAAATGGGACTAACTAGTGAAATTCTTCCTATGTGTTTTTTAAGAAGCATCAGTGGCACATCTACCTTGGGAATAATGGCAAACATATTTGAAAAATATGGCCCAGACAGTATAATGGGTTATCTAGCTAGTATTATTCAAGGCTCCAGTGATACAACCCTATACGTTATCGCTCTATACTTTGGAAGTGTTGGCATTACTAAAAGTAGATATGCTCTAAAAGCTGGTCTATTTGCTGATCTAATTGGTATTATCGCATCATTTATTTTAGTATATTTATTCTTTGGTTTATGATAAAATAACTATAGGTGATGTATATGGAACGTTTACAAAAAGTTATTGCTGCTTCTGGTTATACTTCAAGAAGAAAGGCTGAAGAGTTAATTAAAGCTGGAAAGGTTTATGTTAATGGTAAGATTGTTACAGAACTTGGTACTAAAGTTAGTGGTAATGATGATATTGTTGTTAACGGAGTGCATTTAGAAAAAGAGGAGTATGTTTACTTTTTGCTTAATAAACCTAGAAGTGTTATTTGCTCAGTTAGTGATGAGCATAATAGGGTAACTGTAACTGATTTAATTAGTACTAATAAGAGAATTTATCCAGTAGGTAGACTTGATTATGATACAACTGGTTTAATTATTTTAACTAATGATGGGGAACTTGCTAATATTTTAATGCATCCTAGTAATGGTGTACCTAAGAAGTATGTTGCTAAGTTAAATAAGTGTTTTGCAATTAATGATTTAAAGACTTTAGAAAAAGGCATTATGGTTGATGGTGTGATGTGTAAACCAACTAGAGTTAAGATTAAGAAAAATGATTCTGATAGAGATTATTCGATTGTTGAGATTACTATAACTGAAGGACGCAATCATATTGTTAAGAGAGTATTTAAAGAGTTAGGATATTTAGTTGATAAGTTATCTAGAGTTTCTTATGGATTCTTAGATGTGTCTAAGATGAAGAGTGGGGATTATAGAGAGTTATCTATTAAAGAAGTGAAGAAGCTTTATGATTACAAGTATTAAGATAGATAGATTAAGTTATGATGGTAAAGGTATAGGCTACATTGATGGTAAGGTAGCCTTTGTTTGTGGTGCGTTACCTGGAGAAGAAGTAAGTGTAAAAGTTATTAGTGATAAGAAAAGTTATTATGAGTGTGAACTAGTAAATGTAATAACTAGAAGTGATAAAAGAATAGAAAGTGCTTGTCCTTATTTTAATATTTGTGGAGGATGTGCTTATATGCATGTGAGTCACAGTGATGAGAGTGAGATGAAGGCTAGTGCTTTAGGGGATATTCTAAAGAGAAAAGCAGGATTAGAAGTAGATGTAAAAAAAGTAATGTCTGATAAGGATGTTTGTTATAGAAATAAGTTAAGTTTGAAAGTCAAGGATTATGAGTTTGGTTTTTATAGGGAAGAGACTCATGAGTTTGTAAAGATAGATGATTGTTTACTTGCTAGTGATGCGATTAGAAGTGTATTTAAATTAAAAGATTATTTGAGATTTAGAGAAGGTAATATTTTAATTCGTTCTAATTTTAATGGTGAAGTTATTATTAAGATAGATACTAGTGATGAAGCAAAGATAGATATTCTTAAAATAAAAGAAAGTGTTAAGTTAGTTGGTATTATTCTTAATGATAGAGTTATTTATGGAGAAGATTTCTTTATTGAAAGAGTTCATAATTATTTTTATAAAGTTAATGTTAATTCTTTCTTTCAAGTTAATTTAGATATATTAGGTAAGGTTATAGATATTTTAAGAGAAAATAGTTATGGGGTGGTTGCAGATCTTTATTGTGGTGTTGGTACTTTAGGAATACCGCTTAAGAAAGATAAATTATATGGTATTGAGATTGTTAAAGAGGCTGTAATAGATGCAATTTATAATGCTAAGATTAATAAACAAGATAATAAGTATATGCTTGGTAGTGCTGAAGTAATAAGTAAGATTAATGATAAAATAGATACTATTATAATTGATCCTCCTAGAGCGGGGCTTAATAAAAAGACACTTGAGTTTTTAATTAATTATAAAAGTAGAAATCTAATTTATATGTCATGTAATCCTTTTACACTTGCGAGAGATTTAAGTATTTTAAAAGATATTTATGAAGTTAATGATGTTTATTACTTAGATATGTTTCCTAAGACAAAACATATGGAATGTTTATGTGTGTTAAAACTTAAATAAATTAGAGATAGTTGTTATGTGTATTTTTTTAGTAAAAATATTTTAATTAAGATATTAATATATTGTATTTATATGATTTTGCTGCTATAGAAGGTAAGGAATGAAGAATTTCAAAAAAATTGTTTTAACTATCATGTTAGGTGTATTAGTACTTTTACCATCAGCTGTATATGCTAAAACAGAGGTTAAAACTAATGAAGAACTAAAGGCTGCTACTAAAAATGGTGGAGATATAGTGCTTCAAAATGATATTGTTTTGACAGATGATATAACAGTTAAAGGTCAAAATATTAGTATCGACTTAAATGGAAATACGATTACTTTAAAAGCATACATTGATGTGTTTGAAGGAAGCCTTGAATTTAAGGGTAATGGTTTAATTAAAGATGATCGTGAAGATACTAATGCTACTATTTATGTTTATGGTTCTGCTGATAGTAAGGCTGTAGCATTTGCAACTTTAACTGTTGGAAAAGATGTTAAAATTGAAACTAAGCGTTATGGTATTACTGTTTGGCCTTGTGAAGTAAACAAGAAGGCAGTACCTACATATGGAACTGTTGTTAATTTTAATGGTACATTAATTAGTACTAATAAGAATGCTGGTGCTATAACAATTAACGGTAATATTCAAAATAATGGTAAGTTAGAGAATGCTCCAATTATTAATATTGGTAAAACTGCTGTTATTAAATCTAGTGCTGATACAGCAATGTATGCTGCTGGTATAGGAAGTTGGAATATTGATGGTGGAGAGTTTGAAGGTAATAGTGTTATAGGTATTAAAAGTGGTAAATTAGTAATTAATGATGGTGTATTTACTGCTGTAGGTGTTCCTAAGGCTGGAGAACTTTATGGTAATGGTATTATTTCAACTGGTAGTGCTATTCAAATTGAGAATAATGATAGTTATGCTGGTAACATGGAAATTGTTATTAATGGTGGTACATTTAATAGCAATAAAGGTTTAAGTATTTATCATTATCCACCAACTGATAAACAAGAAAATGCTTTAAAATCACTTGTTATTAATGGTGGAACCTTTAATGCAAAATTTAAATTATTAGATAACGATAATGTTACTATTGAGTATGGAAAGTTTGCAAATGAAATTGTTGGATATTTAAAAAATGGTTATATTCAAAGTAAAACTGATGGAGTATACTCAGTAAGTAATATTATTGGTAGTGGTGCTGGTTTATTAATTAATGGTAAAGTTAATACAGATTATGTTAAACCTGGTGAAGAAGTAACTATTAGTACTATGGGTTCATTTGAATTAGATAGCGTAGAAGTTACTACATCTGATAATCAAAAGATTACTGTTAAAGATAATAAGTTTGTAATGCCTAATAAACTTGTTAGAGTTAATGCTAAAACTACTCAGTTATATGATATTTTATTTGAACAAAATGAAAATGTTGAAATGACATTTACTACTGGTGGTAAAGAGGTTGAATCAGCAAAAGCAGGAGCAGAAGTTAAATTTAACTATACTCCTAAGGCTGGTTATATTGTTAAAAAGATTTCTTTAGTTAATTTAGATACTAATAAAGAAATTGAAGTTAAAGATAATACATTTACAATGCCTGGAGCATCAGTTGAAGTGAAGGTTACTTTAGAAAAGGTAGCAAGTATTATTGAAACTTCTAAACCTATTGAAGTAGCTGGTGGTGTTGATAAAACTGTTGTTGAAGATTTATCTAAGGTTAAAGTAGATAATTCTAAGACTGGTCTTGCAGAGTCTGTAGATCTTTCTAAATTAGAAGATGTTACTGAAAATGATAATATCGAAGTTACTATTAAAACATCTTTAACTGGTTATGATAAAGAGAAGAATGTTTTAGTATATGATATTAAGCCTTATTATAGTGTTAATGGTACTGAAAAAGGAATTATTTCTAATGATGCTTTAACTAAAGCAGTAAAGATTGAATTACCTGTACCAAGTAATGTTACTGAAACTCATGTAAAAGTTACTCATAAATCTGGTGATAAAGTTATTGATACTAAGAGTTATGAAATTAAAACTAGAGGTGAAGATAAATATATCGTATTAGAAACTAATAGTTTCTCAACATTTGAATTAAGTTTCTATACACCTGCATCTGTTGAAAACACTAAAACTGGTGATAATATAATGGCTTATGTAATTACATTAGCTGGTTCTGTATTAATCATTGGTGGTGCAGTTGTAGTATTAAAAAAGCGTTTTAATCATTAATATGAGTAAAAATAAGGTAAAGTAAAGAGGCAAGAAATTGTCTCTTTTTTTATAAATAAAATTGTCGTAAAAATCACCTTGAAAATATTAGTGAAGGTTTGTATAATTAATGATAGAAAGTAGAGGTAAAATAATGGAAACAGAAGAAATAAAAAAGAAACAAAAAAGAGTAATGATTTATGTAATGCTTGTTTCACTTATATGCGTTGTAGGTGTATCATATGCATTCTTTACTGCCGGAATGAGTTCTGAAACAAGCACAACAGTAAGAGCTGATGCCGGAACAATGAAAATAACTTATAACGGAGGAGCAAATATAAATCTTGCTGGAATATATCCTAAAGATGATGTATGGGCTACCAAAACTATAACAGTAACTGGTAATAATACAACTGATGCTGAAATGTACTATAAGTTAACTTTAGTAGTAGACTCAAACACATTTAAAACAGACGATCCATTACAATATGAACTAGTAAGTACTAATACTAGTACTAATGGAGAAATAATACCAAATATATCTAAAAAAGATATTACTGGTACATCTATTGAATTAGGTAGTGGACACTTTGTAAAAGAAAATAATGTAAAACATACATATCTATTAAAGATATATTATCCTAAAAAGGCTACTAGCCAAAACGCAAATCAAGGAGCAGCATTTAGTGCTCATGTAGAGATAACAAGTGCTAAAGCACCTACTGTTAATACTTTAGCTAAAACAATACTAGCAAATAATAAAGTAAAAGCACCAATAACTACACCAGGAGCAGCAGTATCTACTGCTGATGAAGCATTACTTGCATCTGCAGAAGATGATAATGGAACATCTTATTACTTTAGAGGAGCAGTTAAAAATAACTATGTGGAGTTTGCAAATAAATGCTGGAGAATAGTAAGAGTGAGTGGAGATGGCTCTGTAAAACTTATCTTACATAATGACAATGCAACAGGAGTTGCTAATCCTTGTGATGCTGCAAATAATAGCACTAGTGCAGCGTTCGCTAGATACTCTGGTACTACATATAAAAGTGTATTTAATCCAAATTATAATGATAATGCTTATGTAGGATTTAAATATGGCACTGCTGGTGCTAGTGATTATTCAACTACACATGCAAATACTAATAAAAGTACAATACTTAAAAATTTAGAGACTTGGTATACAAATAATCTAAAAACATATGAAAGTGTAATAGCTGATACTGTATGGTGTAATGATAAAACAATTGTAACAGATACAACTTATAATCCTTGGAATTGGAGTAATGTTAATGGCTTAGGATATGGTACAAATAAAACATTTTATGGTGCAACACAAAGATTAGAAAGTTCAAGTGGAAGTGCTGGTGGCACTGGTCCAAGTTTGAAATGTAATGGAGAATTAAGTAAAATAAATTCAAAAGTAGGGTTAATAACATCAGATGAACTAGCATATGCTGGATATGCTTATGCTAAAAATAATACTACAACATATTTACAAGAAAATGCTACAGATACTTATTGGTGGTCTTTGTCTCCTGACTACTTCGATGGCAGCGGCGCTCGCGTTTGGTTCGTGGGCGCCAGCATTGGCGGCTTCAGCGGCGGCTTCGTGAACGGCGCCGTCGGGGTTCGCCCTTCGATTTCTCTTAAGTCGACGACCAACGTAACCGGAAATGGTACTAGTAGTTCACCATTTGTAGTAAAAATTTAAGTTAGAACTGATAGAAATGACAATGTATAAGTTGATGGTTTCTATCAGTTTTTTTGTTATTGTTGATGAGTGGTGATTATGATAGAATGTATTTAGGAAAGGATATTTTATGAAAAGGTTATTATGTTTGTTTGGAGTGCTTGTTTTGGTTGTTGGATGTTCTAAGGAAGAAGTTGATGATGGATCTATATTAAGTGTATCTAAGGATGGAGAGGCAGTAGTGCAGGAGTTTGATAAGTATTTTGAGATGGAAGGGCAAGATATTTATATGGAGACTAATTTAAAGGATGTTTATTATAGGTCTAATGGTAAGAAATATACTTTAAAAGAGTTTGTTAAGAGTGATGGAGAGTTTAGTGAGATAACAAGTCTTCTTGGTGAGGGGATTAGTTATGATGATGGGGGATCTATGTTATATTCGTCTGATATGTATGATTTAAGTGTGTTAATGTGTGGTACTCTTGATGGGAATAAAGATATTTATGTTGGGGATTATACTATGTATTATGATAATACGATGTGTAAGTAGACTTTTAGTGAGTCTTTTTCTTTTGTAATTAAATCTTATGTGTTATAATTTTGGATGAGGAGTTGAGATAATGCAGTATAAAGTTATAAAGGATGCTAATAAAATAGTTAAGAATTGTCCTTATGTAGTAAATGATCCATATAAAAATAAGAAACGCTGGAGTGAAGTTTTTGGTAATAATCATCCAATTTGTTTAGAGCTTGGGATGGGTAGAGGCGATTTTATTATTGATATGGCGATAAATTATCCTAATATTAATTTTATTGGGTTAGAGGTAGTTGATTCTCAGATGGTTAATGCAGTTAATAAGTTAGAGGGAAAGAAACTTAATAATTTAAAGTTAATTAATGCGGATGCTAAAGAGATAGATAATATATTTGGGAAAGAAATTGATACTATTTATTTAACGTTTTGTGACCCATGGCCTAAGAAGGGTGATGAGAAGAGAAGGTTTACACATCCTATCTTTTTAAGACTTTATGATAAAATTTTTAAGAAGCATAAGCATGTTATTCTAAAGACGGATAATAAGGGATTTTTTGCTTATTCTTTAGAGACATTAAGTCAGTATTGGTATTCTTTTAATAGGGTTAGTTTGGATTTGCATCATGATGAGAAACCTATTGAGAATATTATGACTAATTATGAGAAACAGTATTTTAAAGAGGGCAGACCTATTTATTATGTAGATGCTAAGTATGAAGATTAAAGAACCTAAAATAAAAAAAGAACTATTTAAGGAAATTCTAGAAGGCATGGAGTTTAGTGATACTTATTTTGAGGAGTTTCCATTTGGTGAAGTAAAAGATGTTACTTTTGATGGTTGTGTATTTAATAGAATTGATTTTAGTAATGTTAATTTAGAAGATGTATCACTTACTGATTGCAGGTTTGATAACTGCGATCTATCTAATAAGTGTTTTGATAAGATGTTTATTACTAGATGTGAGTTTATAAATTCTAAGATGGTTGGAACTAGTTTTATTGGAGCAGTATTAAGAGATGTAAAGTTTTCTTTGGTGAAAGGTGATTATATTAATTTTAGTGGTGCTCGGTTAAGTAATGTTTTATTTGAAGAGGCTAATTTAAGTTATGGTTATTTTAGTGAAAGCGTAATGAAGAATGTTTATTTTGATAAAGCTAATTTAACTAATGTGATGTTTTATAAGGTAAGTCACGATGATTTAGATTTATCAAATAGTACTTTAGATGGGGTTATTATAGATGCAGCTTTTTTAAGAGGTGTTATTATAAATACTTTTCAAGCGGCAGATTTAATTAGTTTTTTTGGAGTAAGTGTAAGAGGTGGGTATGGAGATAGTTAAGTTTAAGAAGTTAAAAGGAAATTTGTATGAGATAGTTCTTGATAATGGACTTTCATTTAAACTTTATGATGATGTTATAGTTAAGTATAATTTGCTTGTTAATAAGAGATTTGATGATAAGTTTTTTATGGAGGTAACTAGTTATAATGATTCACTAGATGCTTATTATACGTGTATTAAGTATTTGAATACTAAGATGCGTAGTGAAGTAGAACTTAGGAAGTATTTAGATAAGAAGGGTATAAGTAAAGAAGTTTGTGATAAGACAATTGATAGACTAAAAAAGAGTGGTTATCTAAATAGGGAGTTATATATTAAGAGTTATATTGCAGATGCTTTTAATTTTAGTAATAATGGACCAGTTAAGATAATGAAGAGTTTAAATGCTTTAGGTTTTAGTGATGAGGAGGTTAAGCCTTTTCTGGATTTAGATTTTGATAGTAAGGCGATCAAACTTATTGATAAGAAACTTAAGAGTAATAGGCTTAGTGCTAGTAATTTTAGGATGCATATTAGTAATTATTTAGTTAATTTAGGTTATCCTAAAGAGGTGTTTAGTGAGTATTTAATGGGTGTTCATGTTAGTGATGATGGTAATTTAGAGAAAGATTATAATATGTTAATGAGAAAGTATTCTAAGAAGTATTCTGGAGATAAGCTTAAATATTTTATTAAGGGTAAGCTTTATCAGAAAGGGTATAGTTTAGATAAGATTGGAGAGGTAATAGATGAGTAAGGAAGAAAAGAAGAAGTTATTTAAAGAGTTTGAAAATGATAAGGAAGCGTCATTTATTTATTTTAAGGCACATCGAATTTATTTATTATGCTTTATTGGGGTGGTATATTCAATTATTGCGACTATATTTGATATAGTTAAAGATGTTAAGTATTATGCTTATTTAATGGATGCTTTTTTGTTTATATTTTGTATAATATTTGGGATTAAGATGAGTAAGTTTAAGAAGAATGAGTTTAATAAGTATTTAAAAAAACACATTAGTAATGAGAACTAATGCGTTTTTTTCTGCATCATAGAAACTTCTTTCTGCATCATTTTAGGTAGTATGATGCAGAACAACTATTTTATTTTGTTATAGATTTCTTCAACATCTATTAGGTCTTGATGTTTTTTATATGCAGGTATTAGATGTAAATGATAATGTTTTACTTCTTGGGTAAGACCATAGTTTACGACTAAGACTAAGCCATCAGGATTAAGTGCATTATATAGTTTTTCTTTAATTATTTTGGCAGCATCATTAATATGACTTAGAGTAACATTATCCATTTCAGTAAAGTCAGTAACATGTTTTTTGGGTATTATTAGAATATGACCATTGCTTGTTGGATTAATATCCATTATTGCTTTTACATGTTCGTTTTCGTATATAGTTTTTGATGGAATCTCGCCACTTGTTATTTTACAAAATAAACAATCCATTATTAATCACCTATAAATAATATAACATAAAGATGAATATTTTAATATATTTTATTGATTAAATAAATTATTAAATGGTATAATTAAGTTATTGTAGGAGGCTTTTATGAAGAAGTTATTGTTATTTGTGATGATGTTATTTTTAGTGTGTGGGTGCTCTAAGAATAGTGATGAACTTGTTATGGTTACTGAGGCAGGCTTTGCGCCTTATGAGTATTATAGGGATGGAGAGATAGTTGGAGTAGATGTTGATATTGCTAAAGAGATAGCGAAAGAGTTAGGTAAAAAACTCGTTATTAAAGATATAGCATTTGATTCAATTGTTAATGAAGTTAAGACTGGTAAGGCTGATTTTGGTGCTGCTGGGATTAGTTATAGTCCTGAAAGAGCAGAGAATGTTGATTTTTCAAATGATTATTCAGTTTCTAGACAAGTTGCGGTAGTTAGAGAAAATACTTATAAGAGTGTTAGTGAGATTATGAGTAAAAGAATTGCGGTACAGTTAGGTAGTATAGGTGATACTTATGTAAGTGAGCATTTTAAGGATGCTAGTGTTGTAAGACAGAAGAAGTATTTAGCTGCTGCTGAGGATTTAAAGGCTAGTAAAGTTGATGCTATTGTGATGGATGAACTACCTGCTAAACAAATTATTTTAAATAATACTGGTTTAGTAATTCTTGATGAAGAGATAACTAGTGATAGTTATGGGATGATTGTTAAGAAGGGTAATAAGGAGTTACTTCTTGCTATTAATAAAGTTATAGATAGACTTAAGAGTGAAGGCAAAATAGATGAGTTTGTTCTTAACCATACGGAGGAATAATGGATAAGATAAGTGATAATTTGTATAAGACTTTTGTTTATGATGATAGGTATAAGTATATTTTAGAGGGGCTTGGAAATACGTTAATTATTGCTTTTTTTGCAGTTATTATAGGAGTTATTTTAGGTATTATTGTATCTCTTGTTAGAAATAATTATGAAGTTAATGGTAAGGGTAAGATTAGTAATTTTATTGCAAATAGTTATGTAACGATTATAAGAGGAACACCAGTTATTCTACAGTTAATGATTATTTATTATGTTATTTTTAAAAGTAGTGATGTTAATATTTTGATTGTTGGTATTTTAGCTTTTGGGATTAATTCTGGAGCATATGTATCAGAGATTATTAGATCAGGGATTAATGCGATTGATAAGGGTCAGTTAGAGGCAGGACTTGCTTTAGGACTAAGTTATGCAAAAGTTATGAGACTTGTTATTATGCCACAAGCTATAAAAAATATTCTTCCAGCACTAGGTAATGAGTTTATTACGCTTTTAAAGGAAACTAGTGTAGGGGCTTATATTGGTATTTTAGAACTAACTAAGGCTAGTGATATTATTGCATCAAGAACGTATGATTATTTCTTTCCACTTATTGTAATAGCACTTATTTATTTAGCGCTTACTTATTTTTTAAGCAAGCTGGTAAACTTATTAGAAAGGAAGATAGGTAATGCTAGAAGTTAAGAATATTGTAAAAAGTTTTGGAAGGAATAAGGTTTTAAATAAGATATCTTTTAAGGTTAATAAGGGTGATATTGTTTCAGTTATCGGACCATCTGGTTCAGGGAAAAGTACACTTTTAAGATGTATTAATCATTTAGAGGAGCCAAACTCAGGAAAGATAATATTTAATGGAGAAGAAGTTACTAAGAGGAATATTACTAAGGTTAGAGAAAAGATTGGTATGGTGTTTCAGCAATTTAATTTGTTTCCAAATATGACAGTTTTAGAGAATTTGTGCTTAGCACCAGTTACTTTAGGAAAGTTAGGTAAAGAAGAAGCAAAGATTAAAGCGATTGATTTACTTGGAGATATTCATTTATTGGATAAAAAGGATTCTTATCCAGATAGTTTATCTGGGGGGCAAAAACAGCGAGTAGCAATTGCAAGAACACTGATGATGGAACCTGATATTATTTTGTTTGATGAACCAACAAGTGCATTAGATCCTGAGATGGTTACTGAGGTACTCAATATGATTAGTGAGCTTGCTGGTAGTGGCATTACGATGATTATAGTTTCTCACGAGATGAACTTTATTAAAAAATGTGCAAGTAGAGTTTTATTTTTAGAAAATGGTACGATAGAATTTGATGGAACAGTAAGTGAAGCATTTGATAAAAAGGAAAATAAAAGACTAAATGATTTTTTAAGTAGTATAATGCATTAATTAAATTGAAAAGTTAAAATTTAATTGTTATAATAGTTATAGAATAGAAAGGAATAGAAAATAATGAATGCAATTAATGTTAAAAGTGAAATAGGACCACTTAAAAAAGTCTTACTTCATAGGCCAGGAAATGAACTTTTAAATTTAACGCCTGACTCACTTCAAAGACTTCTTTTTGATGACATTCCCTTTTTACCGGAAGCTCAAAGAGAACATGATGAGTTTGCTCATATTTTAAAAGCAAATGGAGTTGAAGTTGTTTATTTAGAGGATTTAATGGCTGATGTTTTAAATATTAGTGAAGAAATCTTAGATAAGTTTATAAGACAGTTTATTTATGAAGCTGGTATTAGAACTCCTAAGTATAAGACATTAGTATTTGAATATTTAAAGAGTTTTAAGGATAAGAAAGAGTTAGTTCTTAAGACTATGGCTGGAATAAGCATTGGAGAGATATCTCGTGCTAAAAGAGAGGTTGAAAAAAGTCTAGTGGACTTTGTAAGTGAGGAGTCAGAATTCTTAGCGGATCCTATTCCAAACCTTTATTTTACTAGAGATCCATTTGCTAGTGCTGGTAATGGAGCAATATTAAATAAGATGTACTCTGTAACAAGAAATAGAGAAACTATTTATGCAGAATATATTTTTGAATATCATCCTGATTTTGCTGGTAAGGTTAATAAGTTATATGATAGATATTTACCATACCATATTGAAGGTGGAGATGTGTTAAATATTAATAATCATATTTTAGCAGTTGGTATTTCTCAAAGAACTGAAGCCGCTGCTATTGATGAACTTGCTAAGAATTGTTTTAAGAATCCAGAGTGCAGCATTGATACAATTTTAGCATTTAAGATACCGGAGTCTAGAGCTTTTATGCATTTAGATACAGTATTTACTCAAATTGATTATGATAAGTTTACATATCATCCAGGTATTATGGACACATTAGAGGTTTATGAAATTACTGAAGGTGATATACCAGATAGTGATGAGGATCTAAATGTTGTAAAAGTTACTGGTTCTTTAGAAGAAATTTTAGAGAAGTATCTAAAGAGAAAAGTAGAACTTATTCCATGTGCAGGTGGTGAGAGAGTATCTAGTGAAAGAGAGCAGTGGAATGATGGAACTAATACTTTAGCAATAGCTCCTGGTGTTGTAGTAGTTTATGATAGAAATAATATTACTAACAATATTTTAAGAGAGCACGGTATTAAGGTTCTTGAGATGAGTAGTGCAGAACTTTCTCGTGGTAGAGGTGGCCCTAGATGTATGAGCATGCCACTATATAGAGAGGATATATAATGAATTTAACTGGAAGAAATTTTTTGACTCTTTTGGATTATACACCAGAGGAGATTAGATATTTATTGGATTTATCTAAGGATTTAAAGAATAAGAAGAAAAATGGGATAAGTCATAGATATTTAGAAGGTAAGAATATTGTCTTATTATTTGAAAAGACTTCAACTAGAACTAGATGTGCTTTTGAGGTGGCTGGTTTAGATTTAGGTATGGGTGTAACATATTTAGATCCAGGGGCGTCTCAGATGGGTAAGAAAGAGAGCATAGCTGATACTGCTAAGGTATTAGGTAGAATGTACGATGGTATTGAGTATCGTGGTTTTTCACAAAAGATTGTTGAAGAACTTGCTAATAATGCTGGAGTTCCAGTATGGAATGGGCTTACTACAGAGTATCATCCAACACAGATGCTTGCAGATGTTCTTACTGTAGAAGAAAACTTTGGCCATTTAGATGGCATTAAGTTAGTATTTATGGGAGATGCTAGAAATAATGTAGCAAACTCACTTATGGTAGTATGTGCGAAGATGGGAATGCATTTTGTTGCTTGTGCTCCTAGACATTTATGGCCGGAAGAAGAATTAATAAATAGATGCAAAGGTATTGCTAATGAGACTGGGGCAGTACTTGAATTTGAAGAAGATGTTATGACTGCTACTAGGGATGCAGATGTAATATATACAGATGTATGGGTATCTATGGGTGAAGATGCTAGTGTATGGGAAGAGAGAATTAAATTACTTTCACCATATCAAGTTAATAAGATGGTAATGGAAAATGCAAGCCCTAATGCAATATTCTTACACTGCTTACCTTCATTTCATGATTTAAATACAACAATAGGTAAAGAGATTTTTGAAAAATATGGATTAAAAGAGATGGAAGTTACTGATGAGGTATTCTCTTCTAGTCAGTCAAAAGTGTTTGATGAAGCTGAAAACAGACTTCATACAATTAAAGCTGTAGTTTGTGCTACAATGAAAAAATAGGTTATAAGCATAAGTGCTTAATAACAGTCTTTTGCCATAGAAGACTATATATAGTCAGTAAGGAGGAAATGTAAATGGCTAAAAAACGTGCAAAGTCAATGCTATCTTCATATTCAATAATTATGCTTTTAATTATTGGACTAGGTATATTATCACATTTATTACCTAATGCTACATTTGTTGGTGAAGAAATCGTTAACGGTAGTGGTACTGTTGGAGCTACTTTATCACAAATATTAAAAGCGCCTATTTTAGGATTTGAAAATGCTGTTGATGTTGCAATATTCATAATGATACTTGGAGGTTTCTTAAAGGTTATAGATAAGACTAAGGCTTTAGAAACTGGTATTAAGGTTTTGGTACAAAAATTAAAGGGAAAAGAGTTATGGCTTATTCCAATATTAATGTTTATCTTCTCAGTATGTGGTACTACATATGGTATGTTAGAAGAAACTGTAGGATTTTATGTGTTACTTGCTGCAACAATGTTTGCTGCTGGTATGGATCCTCTTGTTGGTAGTGCAGTAATTCTTTTGGGAGCAGGTTCTGGAGTTTTAGGCTCTACAATCAATCCATTTGCTACTGGAGTAGCATTAAGTGCACTTCCTGAAGGTGTATCTGCAAATCATGGTTTAGTAATATTTATTGCTGTTGTATTATGGCTAACAACTTATGCAATATGTACTGCTTTTGTTCTTGCATATGCAAGGAAGGTTAAGAATGATAAGGGTTCAACGATTCTATCATTAAGAGAACAACAAAAGGCTGAAAAAGCATTTAGTAAGTTTGCTAGTGATTCTAAGGCTGAGGCTAAACTTACTGGTAAACAAAAAGCAACTTTATGTTTATTTGCTTTAACGTTTATAATAATGATTATTGGATTTATCCCATGGGGAAGTTTCAATATTACATTCTTTAATGGATTTACTGGATGGCTTACTGGTGAAGCATTAGGAGACTGGTGGTTCTATGAATCAGCTTTATGGTTCTTTATTATGAGTGTAATTATATCTGTTGTAAACGGGTATGGAGAAAAGGATTTTGTTGATACATTTGTAGATGGTGCTGATGATATGATTGGTGTTATCTTAGTAATAGCAGTTGCTAGAGGTGCAAGTGTACTTATGGGACAAACTTATTTAGATAATTATATTATTTATAATGCTAGTAATTTCTTAGCTAAGTTACCAGAGTTATTATTTGTACCACTTAACTATATTTTACATATAGTGTTATCAGTTTTAGTTCCATCTTCATCAGGAATTGCAACACTATCTACACCTATTATTGCACCTGTAGCTGCTAATTTAGGTTATAGTACTGAAGTTGCTATTATGACGATGGTTTCTGCTAATGGTGTAGTTAACTTAATTTCACCAACATGCGGAGCTATTATGGGTGGTTTAGCACTTGCTAAAGTAGAGTATTCTACATGGTTCAGGTTTGCTTTAAAGATAGTAATTACTATTGCTATAGCAAACATTCTAGTGCTTACATTATTCTCATTATTTTAGTGGGATTTGAAAGGGCTTTAGTGGTCCTTTTTTTATTGACTAAAACCTAATCGTATTATAGAATATTATTAGAAAATAGAGGTGCATATAGTATGCAGATAAGTATGCAAAAATATAAAAAAAGGATGCTTGTTTTAAGTGTTATGCTTTTAGTAGTGGTACTTCTTTCAGGAGTAAGTTATGCAGTATTTACTAGCTTTTCAAGTCAAACTGATGCAAATACATTAGCAGCATCATGTATGGACTTAGACTTTAATGGACAAAATGAAATTAATTTAACAAATACCTATCCAGTCAAAGACGGGGAAGCTCTAGAGAGCACTCCTTATACTTTTACAATTAAAAATAAATGTGATAACTATATTGAATACTACGTAATCGCATCAGTGATTAACACATCAAATTTACTAGACTCTAAATACGTAAAAGTATCTTTACTAGGTGATAATGACCTAACATCATCACCAATAACTGACTTAGAAGCAATATCTACACCTCAAAGTTTATCTGAATACAGCATAACAAGTAACTATGTTCTTAAAAAAGGCGATGGCATCTCTAAAGATGAATCGAGAACATTTAACTATCGAATGTGGGTTAATGGAGACTTGCAAGATAGTTGGACTAGTGAAGATGTTGAAAGCAAGAACTATCAAGTAAAAATATCAGTAGTAGGTACAGTTAAAACAAGACCAAAAGATGACTTATTTATAGCGACAACTATAGATGGAACTGCAAGTAGCTCGTTCCCAGAAACAAATGCATACTCAGCATCAGTATCATGCACACAAGATGATAAATCAGTAGATATTGGAGCTACTATAAAATGGACAGGTTCTAAATGGAGCTTAGGAGTAACTAACTTAACAAGTGGAAATACTAAATGCACAGTAGCATTTGACCCACCAACTTTAGCTGATGCTATATTACAAAACAATGAAGTAAAAGAACCAATGACAACTCCAGGGAAGGAAGCCAGCGCACATATTTTGAATGATATTGAAAGTGCAACAGTGACGGTATCTTCTACTAATAAAGCAAAATATATAACATATGGTACTGGATGGACTATGAATGGTACAAAATTTAATTTGACAGGAACCGGTGTGACAAGTGGTACATATGAAACTTCTTACTCTAGTTTAGTTGGTAAATATCTTGCAATGTCACAGTATGGGTTTGATTTTGTTGATATTGGCTCCACTACTGCTGGAACAATGAAGACTACAACAAATATATATGCTTTAGCATATGTAGTATCTGCTACTGCTGATAATATAGAATATAAATTTCTTACTTCTAATAAAAATACTACTGAGTCACTTCTTACAAGTACTCAAGATGATTATGGTATGTCTTACTATTTTAGAGGTGCTGTAAAAAATAATTATGTGGAATTTGCAAATAAATGCTGGCGAATAGTTAGAATAGTAGGTGATGGCTCAGTAAAATTAGTACTTCATAATGATAATATATCAAATTCATCAAATCCTTGTTCATCAATGAATAACAGTGACGAAGCTGCATTTGCTCATTATAGTGGTTCAACTTACGTTAGTGCTTTTAATTCAAATTATAATGATAATGCATACATAGGATTTATGTATGGACAGGCTGGTTCTAGTGATTATGCAAGTACACATGCAAATACAAATAAAAGTACAATACTAACAAATTTAGAAACATGGTACACAAATAATTTAACATCATATGCTGATAAACTAGCAGATACAATATGGTGCAATGATAAAAGTACATTTACAACGTATGCTAGTGGTTCGGCATATGGTACTGGATTAGGTTATGGAACGAATCTTACTGGTTATGGTGCTTTTAAAAGAGTTAAAGGTGAGGGTGGAAAAGATGATGTTGAGCCTAGCTTAATTTGTCCGAATGATAATAACGGTGGGAAACTATCTAAATTTACTGTAAGTGATACTACTAATGGCAATGGTAATTTAACTTATAAAATTGGATTATTAACTGCAGATGAAGTAGAGTTTGTTGGTGGAATGTTTAATTCATATAATTATTCTACCTTTTTAGAAGAAAATACAGGAAACATATGGTGGTCAACTATGTCATCTGCTGGCTATATAGGTAATTATGCTTGGAATTTGATTATTGGACATGGTTTCATGAATACTGGAAGTGTTAATGATACAAAAAATGCCCTACGTCCCGCTATAGCTCTTACGTCATCAACTACAATATCAGGAGGTTCTGGTACATCAGAAGATCCATATGTTGTAAAATAGATTTATTATCTCGGGTATATTGGTATCCGAGTTTTTTATTGTGAAGTAATGGGTTTTGTGCTATTATAGGGTTTGTTTTTAAGGGGGATATTATGGAAAAGAATGAGAATTTAGATATTTGTAAGAAGTGTGGAGGAATGTGCTGTAAGAAGAGTGGCTGTGATTTATGGTTAGATGACATTGAGGATAAGACTCTTAAAGGTGTGCTTCAGTTACTTGCTAGTGAGAAGTATTCAATTGTTGCTCTTATGAATTTTAAGATGATTAATGGGAAAATGTGTAATATGCCATTTTTATATTTAAGAGCTAGAAATAAAGGCAGAGATATTATTGATTTACTTTCTATGAAGACTACTTGTGTCAATTTAACTAGTGATGGTTGTGCTTTTTCTTATGAGGATAGACCTTCTGGTGGTAAGAATTTAACTCCTGGTGATAATGGTAACTGCTCACCTAGAGAGAATCCTTTAGATAAGATTAAGCTTTATGAACCATATCAAAATTTACTTGGTAAGATTGTTAAGAAATATACTGGTAAGAGTGTTGATAAGGTAATAAGAGAAGACGTAGTTAATTTAATTAAGAATATTGCTAGTGGAAATATTAATGGGGTCTCTCCAATAGAGCTTGCTGATTTAAAAGGAATGATTCCGATGCTTGCAAAGTGTTATCCTGAGGAAGTTGCATTAGGGTATCAGATGGCGAAGAACACACCAATTAATTTAAAATAGTAGTGTATTTTTCCTAAAACTCGCATAAATTAAATTGAGGGGGAATATAGTATGGCTAGTCTTAAAGAAATTGTTACTAAAGCTGTAATTGGTAAGGCTAAGAAGAAGACTACTACTGATTTATCTTTTACTTCTGGAGAGAAGATTGATAAAATACTTGGTTGCTGGATCATAAATCATCATTTTGAAGGTGAAAATGATAATGGCAAGGTTACTATAAGTGGTTCTTATGACGTTAATATTTGGTATTCTTATGATAATAATACGAAGACAAGTGTAATTGTTAAGACGTTTAGTTATGATGATGAATTAAATATTAAGTTAAAGAATCCTAGTAATGCAAGTGATATTATAGTTAGGGCTCTTACTGCACCTAATGTTAGTAAGGCAGAAGCAGTTGGAACTACAGTTAATTTAAAGGTAGAAAAAGAGATGGGTGCTGAGATAGTTGGAGATGCTAAGGTAAGAGTTAGTGTTGAGGAAGATTATGATGATTATGATGAAGATGATGATATAGAAATAAATGAAGATTATTTAAATGATGTCAACCAAAAATAGTTGACATCTAATTTTTTTTTTGATAGACTACTTGTAGTTGAAGGAGGCATATATATGGCTGTTAAATTAAGATTAAAAAGAATGGGTGCTAAATCTAGACCATTTTATCGTATTGTAGCTGCTGATTCAAGAAGTCCTAGAGATGGAAGATTTATTGAAGTAGTTGGTACTTATCAACCAATTTATAAAGAAAATAATATAAATGTTGATGAAGAAAAAGCTATGAAGTGGTTAAATGATGGTGCTATTCCTACAGATACAGTAAAGAATATTTTACAAAAATCTGGAGTTTGGGCTAAGTTTAAAAATAAGAAGAGTGAGAAGTAGTTATGCACGAAGAACTAATTAGTTTTACACAAAACTTAGTTAAAAGTATTTGCAAGGAACCAGATATGGTTAGTGTTCAAGAATTCAGTGGCGATGATGGAGAGATTATGCTTGAGATTATCGTTCATGAATCTGATATGGGAGCAGTAATTGGCAGATCTGGAAAGATGGCAAGTAGTATCAGAACTTTAGTTCAGGCTTATGCATATATTCATGAATTAAAGAGAGTAAAAATAAACATCGATTCATTTTAAGCCGATGTTTTTATTATTGGTTTATTACTTGTTTCAAATTTGTATGTATTTGAGTCTGTTAACATATCATAGATAAGTGATGCTGTTAGTTCATATTTTTGAGCTATGTCGGTATCACTTATTTTTCTTTGAATGATTAAATCACTTTTAACTGTTTTTAAATAATCTTTACCAGTTTTATCAAATCCAAGAATTTTTATATGATTTAAACTATAATTTCGTTTATCCTCTTTAGTTAATCCAATAAGTATGTGTATAAGCATTCTTCTAATTCGATTATATGTATATCTTTTGCTTTTAACTTTCAAAACTAAATCATCAATATCTACAGCATTAATAATTTCTTTCTTTAGTTTATATTCAATTCCTTCATCAACTGTTAAATACTTTGATAAATCCTTATCTGTTAAAATTTTTACTTTAAGTAAATTAAATAATAAATCTTCATTAATTTTTACAAAATTACTTACAGGTGTATATTTAGAAATATCTTCATTATTTTTAATTTTCTCTCTAATATTAGATGCACTAACAATAGTTTCTACACTAACTTTATCATGAAAATCATTAGTTCTTTTAATTGTAACTGCTGTAATATTAAAATTATTTTTAATTATAGCTTTAATATATGAAATTCCAAGTAAATCATTTGGTGAAGAAACACTAGTATTAAGTGCTTTAGATAATGCAGTAGGATAATTAGTACCACTTTTTAATTCTGTTTTTAAAAGTTTATTAAAATTATCATTTAACTGATTCTTAGCAATTTCAGTTAAAAGTGAAACATCATTTGATTCACTTCCAAAAACTATTTTATTGACACCTAAACTATCTAATATTCTGACCCCACACTCAGCAAATGTATCAGCAGAATTACTTCCATAAATAAATGGTATCTCAACAACTAAATTAATTCCATAATCAAGCGCCATCTTAGTTTTTTCTTCCTTAGTCATAATACTAATCTCACCACGCTCTAAAAAATATCCATTTAGAGCTAAAATAATTATTGAATTAGGATAAAGTTCTTTAATCTTATTTATATGATAAATATGCCCATTATGAAAAGGATTATATTCTGTAATTACTCCAATTATATCCATAGGTGCCTCCTTTGTTTTTTATTATAGCAAATTTTTAGTGGTTGTGATATGATTATTTTAGGGTGAAATTATGAAGAGAAGACTTAAGATATATTTTGTTCATAGTTTAAAGTATGATTATAACAATATGCTTTATAGAGATTTACTTACTGATAGTGCTTTAAATAAGCATGAGTTAATGCTTCCAATGAGTAATGCTTATAAAGACAAGTATTCTAAGGATTTAATTAATAAGGCTGATTTGATTGTTTGTGAGGTTAGTACGCCATCTTTTACTGAAAAGTTGGAACTTAAATGGGTTAGTAAGGTAAGTACTCCTAAGTTATATTTTTCATTTAATAATACAGTCCCTAAGACTTTTGGTAAGTATGTTCCTGCGATAGAGTATACAAACAATGATAAGAGTTATTTAGATTTGATTAGAAATTTTGTAAATGAGTATGCACAGATTAGTGAAGAAGAAGCAAAAGACCCAACAATTATTTTAGGTAGTTTAGATTAGGAGAAAAGAAGATTTATATGAAGACAAATGAATTAAAATGCAAAAATTGTGGTGCCACTTTAATTGTTCCTGAAGGAACTTATAGGGTAGTATGTGATTATTGTAATTCTAGTTACGATATAGAGGATGCATATAGCAGCGCCTATAAATATCATAAGGGAATGTTGGATGCATCCAGTGAAAAGTTTGAAAAACAATTTAAGATGGTAAACGATGCCTTTAATAATGACCCAATGTTTAAGATCTCAAAAGCAATTTTCATTATTATTTTTGTAGTTATCTTTGTAATAATTGCAATTGTGTTTGGTAACATTTTAACTGGTAATTTATAAAAACACTTTATAGAATACTTGAATATATTAAAGTTTTCCAATTTATTTTGATAAAGCTATCTAACTGATAATGTTAATAGTTTTTTTTATACATAAAAATACCACTCTAAATAATAAAAAATTTTTTAATAAAATTTTAGTATTTTCCACATAACCATATAACTTTTATAGAAAGATGAAACATACAAGGCCCTTCAGTAAAATATATTGATAAATGTCATGCTTGTACTTATATTTGGACACTTTTGTAGTTAAAATCTATGATTTTTTGAGGGTCTTTACTTTTTGAGTTTAGTTATGTTATAATATGTTTGCAGATTTAAGTGGGACAGAAATTTCCCACTTTTATTTATATAGGAGGTTTATGCAAAGTACGATTGAGAAGATTAAAGAAATTGTAACCGAAGCTATGAATAAGGAAGATATTATTGTTTGTAGTGTTAGTTACGAAAAAGAGAACAACTATAACTTTTTGAAGATTGTTCTTGATAAGGTAAATGGTATTGATTTAGATACTATTGTTGAAGCCACTAATATTATAAATCCACTACTTGATGAGTATGATTTAATTAGTGAAGAGTATGTATTAGATATTTCTAGTAAGGAGAGAGGTTAAAGTGAACGGTAAAGAGTTTATTAAGGCAGTTAAAAATATTACTGCAGAAAAGGGTATTAGTGAAGATATAGTTTTTGATGCTATGGAGCAAGCATTAATTACTGCTTATAAGAAGAATTTTGATTCTAAGACTAATGTTAAGGTAACAATTAATCGTGAGACAGGTGATATTAAGGTTTATTCATATTTAGTTGTTGTAGATGATTATATTGAAGGTGATGAGATTGTTGATGAAGAAGGCAATATTACTTACACAGAGCCTGAGATTAATGAAGATGCACAAATTCTTTTAGAAGATGCTCAAAAAATTGTTCCAGGAATTAAAGTTGGTGAAACTATTGAAGAAGAAGTTACTCCACATGATTTTGGTAGAGTTGCTGCTTCAACAGCTAAACAAGTCTTAACACAAAAGATAAGAGAAGCAGAAAGAAATAGCATTATTGAAGAATTTAGTGATAAGCAAGATGAATTAATGGTTGGTATGCTTGCTATGGAAGATAATAAAAACTATTATGTTGATTTAGGTAGAACTAGAGGAATCCTTCCTAAAAGCGAAATGATACCTGGTGAGACAGTTAAAATGGGAAGCAGTATTAAAGTTTATATTGAAAAGATTGAATCAACTTCTAAAGGACCACTTATTCTATGCTCTAGAAAAAATAATGGTTTTGTTAAGAGATTATTTGAAAGTGAAATACCTGAGTTTAAGGATGGCACATTAGTACTTTACAACGTTGCTAGAGAGCCAGGAGTAAGAAGTAAAGTTGCTGTTTATTCAACAGACGAAAGAGTAGAAGCAATTGGTACTTGTATTGGTGAAAGAGGCTCTAGAATTGCTAGTATTTTGGCTGAGCTTAATGGTGAAAAGGTTGATTTAATTAAGTATGATGAAGATGAAAGTACATTTATTGCTAATGCATTAAGTCCTGCTAAGAATGTTATTGTTAATATAATAGATAATACTAAGAATAGAGAAGCTTTAGCAATTGTAAATGATGAGAATTTATCTTTAGCGATTGGTAAGAAAGGTATTAATATTAAACTTGCTAGTAAGCTTACAAGATTTAGAATTAATGTTAAGACTCTTGCTCAGATTACAGAAGAGGGTAATGAAAATTGAAAAAGATACCAATGAGAATGTGTGTGGTAACTAGAGAGAAGATGCCTAAGAAAGATTTAATTAGAGTAGTTTACTTTAATGATACTTTTACTGTTGATAAGAGTGGAAAACTTAATGGTAAGGGTTGTTATTTAAAGAAAGATGTAAGTGTTATAGATACCGCACAAAAGAAAAAAATACTTGATAATGTTTTTGAAAAAAGCGTTCCGGACGAGATATATGATGAGTTAAGAAGTTCAATATAGAAATAGAAGGAGGCTCTTATGAGTATAAAAGAATATGCTGACAGTATGAATTGTACTGTACAAGAGATACTAAATAAGTGTAGAGAATTAGGGATTAAGGCTAGTGATAAGGATTCTTTCTTAGAAGATGATGATATTATTGTTTTAGATAATGCGATTAATATTATTTCTACTAATACTGAGTCTACATTTGAAGATAATGATGCTTTAGATGAGGCAGTTGAAAATATTTTGGGAGAGGAAATTAATTCTAAACCAATAATCAAGAAGGAAAAACTTAAGAAAAAGGGAAATAATTTTAGTAGTAAAGATAATGATTATTTAAATAAGAAGAAGGCTATGTATAAGAATAAGACTAAACTTAAGGGTAATGATGCTAGTAATGATTCTATTATTCTTTATGAAGAGGGAGAAACAGTTTCTAGTTTAGCAAATAAACTTGGAGTTAGTGCGCCAGATATTATTAAAAAACTTATTAGTTTAGGTTTAATGATGAATTTAAATCAAGTTATTTCATTTGAAAATGCTGAAATAGTTGTTCTTGATTATGGTAAGACTTTAAAGAAAAGTGAAACTAGAGATATTTCTAATTTTGAAGAATATGAGGTTATTGATGATGAGGCAGATTTAGTTTTAAGACCTCCAGTTATTACAGTAATGGGTCATGTTGACCATGGTAAGACAACACTTTTAGATTATATTAGAAAGAGTCATGTTGCGGCTGGTGAAGCCGGTGGAATCACTCAAGCAATCGGTGCTTACCAAATTGACTATAATGGTTCTAAGATTACATTTATTGATACTCCTGGGCATGCGGCTTTTACTGCTATGCGTGCAAGAGGTGCTAGTGTTACTGATATTGTTATAATTGTTGTTGCTGCTGATGATGGGGTTATGCCTCAAACTAAGGAAGCTGTAGAGCATGCTATTAGTGCTGGTGTTCCTATTGTTGTTGCGGTTAATAAAATGGATAAACCTAGTGCAAATCCTGATAAAATAATGCAGGAGATGGCCGAACTTAATTTAACACCTGAGGCTTGGGGTGGAAATATTCCATTTGTTAATATTAGTGCTGTTACTGGGGCTGGTATTGATAAATTACTTGATACTGTTCTAGCTATTGCTGAAGTTAGTGAACTTAAAGCTAATCCAAATAGATATGCAATTGGTACAGTTATTGAGACTCGTGCTGATAAGGCTTTAGGTAGTGTTGCAAGCATACTAATTCAAAATGGTACTTTAAGACTAGGAGATCCAATTGTTGCAGGCACAGTTTATGGTAGAATTCGTACTTTGAAAAATGATCAAGGCGTTAATATTATTTCTGCAGGGCCTAGTACTCCAGTTGAGATTACTGGTTTAAATGGAAGCCCAGCTGCTGGCGATAAGTTTATGGCTTTTGAAAGTGAGAAAGAAGCGAAAGAGATAGCTGAAAAGAGAGAGATTGAAGCTAAGAATCAAAAGCAGAAAAAAGAAGTTGTTTCTTTTGATGATTTATTTAATAAGATTAAGGGCGGTGCTAAAGAGATTAAAGTTGTTCTTAAGTGTGATGTTAGAGGATCTGAAGAAGCAGTTAAGAGCGCACTTGAAAAGTTAAGTACTGATGAAGTTAAGATTAAAGTTATTAGATCTGGTATTGGTGGTATTACTGAAAGTGATGTTATTTTAGCTAATGCTAGTGATGCTGTTGTTATTGGATTTAATGTTGTGCCATCAAATATAACTAAAGATGTAGCTAAAGAGTATGGTGTTGAGATTAGACTATATCAAATTATCTATAAGTTAGTTGAAGAAATGGAACTTGCAATGAAAGGTATGCTTGATCCAGAATATGAGGAGAAGGTACTTGGAACTGCTTCTATTAAGCGTATGTTTAAGTTTAGTAAAGTTGGTTCTATTGCAGGATGTATTGTTACTAGCGGCATTATTAAAAACAAAGCACAAGTTAGAGTGATTCGTGATGGCGTAATTATTTATGATGGCGTTATTGCATCACTTCAAAGAGAAAAAGATACTGTTAAAGAAGTTAAGAATGGTCTTGAGTGTGGTATTACAATTGAGAACTTCAATGATTTAAAAGAAGGCGATATCTTTGAAGTATATGAAAATGTAGAGGTTAAAAGATGAGTAGTATTAAAATACAAAGAATTTCTTCAGAGTTGTTAAGACATTTATCAAATATTATTTTTGAAGAAGTAGATAATGAAATGCTTAAAAGTGTAACACTTATGGAAGCTAGAGTTACTAGTGATTTGTCTATGGCCAGAGTTTATTATACATATATTGGTGATTATGACAGAAAAGAAATGGCTGAAGAACTTAAGAAAGCAAGTCCTTTCTTAAGAAGTGAACTAGCCAAAAGAATGGATTTAAGAAACACACCAGAACTTAGATTTGAGTTTGATGAATCTACATTATATGGTGAACATATTGATGAAATTTTACAAGAAATTCATAGTGAAAACCGAGAGTAAGAAAGGTATGGGGGTTTTAAATGATAGTAGTAAGAAATATAACAGATAAGATGCATGAAGATGAGTTAAAGGAACTTATTTATAGTTATTATGATGAAACATATGGTGGAGTTTTTAGTAAGATTCCTTTTAAAGCAGTGCGTGATTATTTTACAGGAAGTAAAGCATTTGCAAGAGCAGATCTAAATGATTTGTATAATAAGGAGACTAATTCTAAAGCGATTGGTATTTATGATGGAGAGGTACTTGTTGGTTTTGCATGTATTCATGTACATGAAGGTAATGGGGAACTTTATAATATGTATATTAAGCCAGAGTTTAGGGAAAGATTTCTTTCAGAGTATAAAAAAGGAAGCTTATCTGCAAACTTAATGACTAGTTTAGTTAGAGAATTTGAATCTAGCGGTGCTGGTGAGATTGTAGTTTCTGCTCCACATAGTAAAGAATTTATGCTTAAATTATTTGAGGATATGGGATTTAATTTAGATACTATTACCGGTGAAGAGATAATTTATTCAAAGAGTATTGAGGGTAAGAAAGATGAATGGGGTAATCGTAGTAAATAAACCTAAAGGTATTACTAGTAGAGATGTAGTAAATAAACTTGTTAAAGTGTTTGGTACTAAAAGTATTGGACATATTGGGACTCTTGATCCAATGGCGACTGGAGTTCTAGTTTGTTTGATTGGTAAGTACACGAAACTTGGCAGTATTATGGTTAATCATGATAAAGAATATATTGCAACTTTTAAATTAAATGTTTTAACAGACACCTTGGATATTGAAGGTAAAGTGCTAGATACTGCTGATAAAAAGATTAGTTTAGAAGATATGCAGGGTGCTATTGAGCATTTTAATGGACTAACTTATATGCAAGAAGTACCAATATATTCAGCAGTCAAAGTTAATGGTAAGAAACTTTATGATTATGCTAGAAGTAATGAAGATGTTATTTTACCAAAAAAAGAGGTAACGATTTATAAGTTAGAACTTGTTTCATTTGGTGATGAAGTTAAGATTAAGTGTAAGGTAAGTAAAGGAACTTATATAAGGGCTTTAATTAGAGATATTTGTGCTTATCTTGGAACTTATGGGGTAATGACTGATTTAGTTAGAACTAAGTTAGGTGATTATGATATAAGTGATGCTTATTCTTTAGATGAAATAAGTGATGGTACGTATAAACTTTATAGTTTAGAAGATATCTTTGATTTAGATGTTAGATATATTAATGATGATAATCATAAACAGATTTATAATGGAAATATAGTAAAAGATAAAAATAGTAATTATATATTATACAAAGAAGGGGATAAAGCAGTAGCTTTTTATACCAGAATTAATGAAGAAGAACTAAAACCTTTAATTATGTTTTAGTTTTTTTTGTGCAAAAAATTAAGATAAAAAAAGGAAATAAGCGTTCTTCTTACAAAATTAACTAATAGAGGGAGGAAATTATGGATAAGAAGAAAATGTTTTTGATTATGGGAGGAATTATATTACTTACTATATTTGTGGCTTTTTATTATGTATTTAATAAAAGTGAAGAGGTACTAGATGATTTTGATAGTAATATGACTAGTACGACGTTTGTTACTAGTGAAAAAGTACGAGATAAAATATTTGTAGATGTTAAAGGAGCAGTTAAAAAGCCTGGTGTTTATGAGATGAACTCTAGTGATAGAGTAGTTGATGCAATAAAGATGGCTGGTGGACTTAAAAGTAATGCAAGTACTAATAATATAAATTTATCTAAAGTTGTTAGTAATGAAATGGTCATTTATGTTTTTACTAAGAGTGAAATAACTACTAAAGCAGTAAGTGAAGTGCCATGTAAATGTGAGACAATTACGGTTAATAACTGTACTGATAATGATGCAAGTACTGACAATAAAGAAAACAATGAAACTAGTACTAGTGATAAGGTAAACATTAATAAAGCAAGTAAAGAGGAACTTATGAAGTTAAAGGGGCTTGGAGAAAGTAAGGCTGAGGCAATAATAACTTATAGAACTAATACTGGTGAATTTAAAACTATTGAAGATCTAAAAAATGTTTCTGGTATAGGAGAGGCATTATTTGATAAGATTAAAGACTTTATTACAGTATAATTATTTTTATATAATTTTAGTTATCTTGGTTTTATGTTTGGCTTTTATAAGAAACTCTTTTCATAATGAATCAAAGTTTAATGGCAGCGAGACTTCTTTTATAGGTATTGTAGATGAGATTAAGAAGAGTGATGATTATTATAAGATTACAATTAAATCTAAAGAAAAGATAATTGGTTCGTATTATAGTAAAGAACCACTTAATATATCTTTGGGTGATAAGATAACTTTTAAAGGAACACTTAGTAAACCTAAAAATAATACAATACCAAATACTTTTAATTATAGGAAATATTTATATAATCATCATGTATATTATTTAGTAAAGATAGATAGTATTAAGGTTGTTTCTAAAACTAGAAGTGTTAAATATAAAGTAAAAAATTATATTATTAAGAGAAGTGAAAAGTTTAAGCATAGTGATTATTTTAAAGTATTTTTAATTGGTGATAAAAGTGAGATGGATGATTATAGTCTGTTTCAAAAAAATGGAGTAAGTCACTTGTTTGCGATTAGTGGTATGCATTTAAGTTTGCTTTCAGGAATTATTTTATTTGTATTAAAGAAAAGTAGATTTAAAGAAACACTAGCATGCATTTTCTTGATTTTGTTTAGTATGATAACTAATTATTCAGCAAGTATTTATAGAAGTCTTTTATTATTTATTTATATAGCATTAAATAAGAAGTTAGATTTAAGAATAAGTACAGTAAATGTTCTTTTATTAGTAGTTTGCACTTTACTTATTTTTAATCCATTAATCGTATATGATATGGGATTTTTATATTCAGTAAGTATTAGTTTAGGTCTCATTTTATTTAATAAGTATATGAAAAAGAATTATTTTGTTAATATGTTTTTAACTAGTTTTATTGCTTTTTTATTTAGTTTACCAATAACACTTTATTATAATTATGAAGTTAATTTAATGCAGATTATAAATAATGTTATTATTGTTCCTTTGGTAAGTGTGATTATATATCCGCTTACTATCTTAACATTTGTCTTTCGTTTTTTAGAGCCAGTTTTAAATATGTTTATAGGTATTCTTAAGTTTATTAGTAATCATTTAATAATGATTAATATTATTGTGCCAAAGGTAAACCTTATTTTTTATTTTATTTATTATGTATTTTTATTTATGTTTTTAAAGACAAATCGTAAGATGTTTATATTACTTATATTTATTTATACTATGTGTTTAAAAGTAAAACCTTTATTAGATTTTAATACGTATGTTTATTTTTTAGATGTAGGACAAGGAGATAGTTCTTTAATTTATAACAATCGTGAAGTTATGCTTATTGATACTGGTGGTAAGGATAATATAAAGGTTAGTGATAATACAATAAAGTTTTTAAAGAGTACTGGCAAAAGTAAGATAAATTATCTAGTACTTACTCATGGCGATTTTGATCACATGGGAGATGCGATAAATGTAATAGAAAATTTTAAAGTGGATAAAGTAATATTTAATTGTGGAGAATCTAATAATTTAGAAAAAGAGCTAATTAATGTGTTAGATAAGAAAAATATTAAATATTACTCATGTATTAAAAAATTAAATATTGATAATAGTAAGCTACACTTCTTACAAACAAAAGAGTACGATAATGAGAATGATAATAGTAATGTTATTTATACTAAACTTGATGGATATAAATTTATGTTTATGGGTGATGCTGGAGTAGATAAAGAAAAAGATATTTTAGATAAATACAATATATCAGACATAGACGTATTAAAAGTAGGACATCACGGAAGTAAGACAAGTAGTGATAAAAATTTTATAGATGAAATTGATCCTAAATATAGTGTTATAAGTGTTGGCAAAAATAATAGATATGGTCATCCAAATAAAAAAGTGTTAAATAATTTAGATGGTTCTATAATTTATAGAACAGACCAAGATGGAAGTATTATGTTTAAGATTAAAAAAAATAAATTAAGAATTGAGACATATAGTCCGTAGAAAGGAGTAGATATGAATTACTACAATGAGATAAAAAATGAATTAGTAAATAATGAGATAAATCGGAAAGTTAAAAATTATTCAATTAATAAGAGCGATTTGAATGCATATTACAATGTTGGAAGAATGTTAAGTGAAGCAGGTAATCATTATGGAGAAGGAATAATAGAAGAATATTCGAAGAGATTAACATATGAATTAGGTAAGGGCTATAGTAAGAGAAATCTATGGTTAATGTTAAAGTTTTATGAGTTGAATGAAAAAGTGCAGACACTGTCTGCACAATTGTCTTGGTCGCATTATTGTGAATTGCTATCTTTTGAGAATACTGATAAAATTAATTATTATATAGAATTAGTTAAAAATAATAATTTATCAGTTAGACAGTTAAGAGAAAGAATAAAATCTAATGAATATGAAAGGCTTCCGGAATCTACTAAAAATAAATCAGTAGAACAAAAAGAATCAGATATAGTTGATTTTATCAAGAATCCAATTTTGATTAAAAATAGTAATAAGTATTATATATTTTCAGAGAAAGTATTACAAAAATTAATTTTGGAAGATATTGAAAACTTTTTAGAAGAATTGGGAATAGGGTTTACTTTTATAAAAAGTGAATATCCAATTAAATTAGGTAATAGATACAACTATATTGATTTATTACTTTATAATATTAAATATAGGTGTTATGTAGTCGTAGAATTAAAGATAACAGAACTTAAGAAAGAGCATACTGGTCAAATTATGACTTATATGAATTATATTGATAAAAATATAAAAACAATTGAAGAAAATAATACAGTAGGAATCATTATTTGTAAACAAGAAAATGAATATGTAATTAAATATTGTTCAGATAATAGGATAATTGCTAGGAAATATGAATTACTCTGATATAATGCAGCAGAAATATAAGTATGGATGTTAGAAAAGAAAAATATTAAATATTACTCATGTATTAAAAAATTAAATATTGATAATAGTAAGCTGCATTTCTTACAAACAAAAGCGTACGATAATGAGAATGATAATAGTAATGTTATTTATACTAAACTTGATGGTTATAAGTTTATGTTTATGGGTGATGCTGGAGTAGAGAAAGAAAAAGAAATTTTAGAAAAGTATAATCTATCTAATATTGATGTATTAAAAGTAGGACACCACGGAAGTAAGACAAGTGGTGTAAGGACGTTTATAAATAAAATTAATCCGAAGTATTCCATTATCAGTGTAGGTATGAACAACCGGCTATGGACATCCTAATAAAGAAGTATTAAACGATTTAAAACAATCTAAAGTATATAGAACAGACCAAGATGGTAGTATTATGTTTAAGATAAAAAATGATAAATTAAAAACTAAGACTTGTAGTTCATAGAAAAAGTGTCGCAAAATGCGACACAATTAAGAAAGGAGTTAGATATGAATTATTATGATCAAATAAAAGGATTATTAATAAGCAACGAAGTATATAAGAAAGTAAAGGATTATAGTAAGAACAAGAGTGATGTTGAAACATATTATAATGTCGGAAAGTTAATTATTGAAGCCCAAGGTGGAGAAAAAAGAGCTAAATATGGCGATGGTTTAATAAAAGAATATTCACAAAGATTAATAATAGAATTAAATAATAAAAAATATAGTTATAGAAATCTTATGAATATGAGAAAATTTTATTTGTTATTTAGAGATAAAAAAGTGAACGCGCTGCGTTCACAATTGAGTTGGAGCCATTATCGTGAATTACTATCTATTAAAAATTTTGATGAAATAATATATTATATAAATTTAGCTATATCAAATAGTCTTGGATATAGAGAGTTAGCAACAAGAATAAAGAATAATGAATATGAAAGACTACCAATTGAAACTAAAAATAAATTGATTCTTGATGATAAACTTGAAGTAAAAGATTTGGTGCCAAATCCTATACTAATTAGAAATAAAAATAATATTGAAATAGTTACTGAGAAAGCATTACATAATTTAATATTAGAAAATATTGAATCTTTTATGAAAGAACTTGGAATTTCATTTAGCTTTATAGGTAGTGAATATAACATTAAAATGGTAGACAGAAATCATCATATTGATTTGTTATTGTTTAACATAAAATTCAACTGTTATGTTGTTGTAGAATTAAAAGTAACCGAATTTAAGGTTGAATATATATCACAAGTTCAAAAATATATGAATTACATAGATAAAAATGTAAAAGAAATTAACAACAATAATACCATGGGAATATTAATATGTAAGAGAGAAAATAGATTTGTAATAGAATACTGCTCAGATGGGAGAATTGCAGTTAGAGAATATGAATTAGTATGATATGAAAAGATGACGTTAAAAAATAAGTTAATTGATGATGAAGTATATTCAAGGGTAAAAGATTATTCAAAAGAAAAACATAAAGTTATTACATTCTTTGAAATAGAAAAACTGCTTAATGAAGCAGGCAGCAAATATGGTGTTAATATTATAGATAGATATTCTGAAAAATTAGTTATAGAAGTAGGCAAAAAAATATAATAGAAGAATATTATTTAGGATGAAACAATTCTACAATATATTTAGTGATGAAAAAGTGTCAACAGTGTGGACACAATTAATATTGAAAAAGTCCCGACGTTGTCGGAAAAGTTAACAATGTAACATTACAGATTTCTTTTTTCTTTAAATAATGCTAATGAAATAGATTATTATATTAATCAAGTTATCAAAAAAATCTTTCTAAAAGAAAATAAGCTGAACAATGAAATAATATCAGGAAGGATATTACAAAAACTGATATAAGAAGATATTTCTAATTTTCTAGAAGAATTAGGTGAAAAAGAAGATAATGAATTAACTGATGTTTAAAAAATTGACCACAATGTGGTCAAAATTGAGTTAAATATTAAGGATTAAAGTAAAAAATCTAGATGATTTTAAGAAGTCTTTTCAAATATAAAATGGTCGCCAGTGGCGACCAAAATACTAATTAGTGCTTACTAAATAAAGAAGTAGACAGTGCCTGAACGATTGTAGCATGCTTATTCTTTTTGATAATTGTCGTTTATAAAAAAGTTGATTAAAAACTATATATAGGCTAATTAATTATTCTTATATTAGTATTATTTAATATAATATATTGTACACTTTAGAGTGTTTAGATAGATGGAGAGTAGATTTTTACTCTCTTTTGCGTGAAGTTTTGGTTGATTTTAAGGCAAATATATAATATAATGTTTAAGGAAGTTTTATCTTAGTTTTAATTTTCTTCCAGATTATAACTATGGTATAACCGATTTATTAGAAAGGAAGATGAAAGATGGCTGTATCTAAAGAGAGAAAAGCTGAGTTAGTTAAAGAATTCGGTAAGGATGTAAAGAATACTGGTAGTACAGAAGTTCAAATTGCTATTCTTACAGATGAAATTAACAATCTAACTGAACATTTAAAAGAAAATAAGCACGATTATCATTCAAAAAGAGGTCTTTTAATGAAGGTTGGTAAAAGACGTAGCTTATTAGATTACTTAAAGAGAACTAATGTAGTTAGTTATCGTGAAGTAATTAAGAAATTAAATTTAAGAAAATAGGGCACTTTATTTTTAGTGTCTTTTTTTATATTTGTGAGAGGATGATGTTAGTGAAAAAAGAATTTAGTTTTGATTTTTTAGGAAGAAAAATTATTGTTGAGGTAGGAGAACTAGCTAAACAAGCTAATGGTGCTGTTTTAGTTAGATATGGAGACACCGTAGTATTATCAGCAAGTGTTATGAGTGATAATGTTGGAACTGGTGATTTTTTCCCACTTACTGTAGTTTATAATGAAAAGTTATATTCAGTAGGAAAAATTCCAGGTGGATTTATTAAGAGGGAAGGAAGACCTAGTGAATCTGCGACACTTGCAGCTAGATTAATTGATAGACCAATTAGACCAATGTTTGATGAGAACTTTAGAAATGAAGTACAAGTAATTAATACTATCTTATCTGTTGATCCAAATAATTCACCAGAGATTACGGCTTTATTTGCTTCAAGTTTAGCACTAGGCGTATCTGATATTCCATTTGATGGACCAGTTGCTGGGGTTATTGTTGGTAAGATTGGTAAAAAATTTGTTATTAATCCAACTGGTGAAGAGTTAGATGCTTGTTCACTTACAGTAACTGTTGCTGGTACTAAAAATGACATTTGTATGATTGAAGCTGGAGCTCACGAAGCTAGTGAAAGCGATATGCTTGATGCTTTAATGTTCGGGCAAAAACATATTAAAGAATTATGCGAATTCCAAGAAAGTATTATTGAAGTAGTCGGTAAAGAAAAGAAGAAAGTAGAGCTTGCTAGTATTCCAGAAGAACTAGAAAAAGAAATTAAAGAATATGCAGAAGAAGATATGCTTGCAGCTGTTCAAATTAAAGATAAACTTGCTTCTTATGCTAAGATAGATGAAGTTAAAGAAGATACTGTAGCTCATTTTATAGAGAAATATCCTGAAGATGAGAGTATTGAAAAAATAACTAAAAAGGTTGTTGATGCTATCGAAGGAGAAGTTGTACGTGATTTAATTACTAATAAACATGTTAGACCAGATGGAAGAGCATTAGATGAAATCAGACCATTATCTGCTTATATTGATTTACTTCCAAGAACCCATGGATCTGCAGTATTTACTAGAGGACAAACTCAAGCACTTGCTACTACTACTTTAGGTGCTATTGGTGAACATCAAATTTTAGATGGTCTTGGTTTAGAAGACTCTAAGAGATTTATGTTACATTATAATTTCCCTAACTTTAGTGTTGGTGAAACTGGTAGATATGGTTCTCCAGGAAGAAGAGAAATTGGTCATGGTGCATTAGGCGAAAGAGCATTACTGCAAGTTATTCCATCTGAGGAAGAGTTCCCATATACAATTAGAGTTGTATCTGAGATTCTAGAAAGTAATGGTTCATCTAGTCAAGCAAGTATCTGTGCTGGATGCCTAAGTTTAATGGCAGCTGGTGTTCCAATTAAGGCACCAGTAGCTGGTATTGCAATGGGACTTATTACTAAGGGGAAGAAGTATACTATTTTAACTGATATTCAAGGTATTGAAGATCATATGGGAGATATGGACTTTAAAGTAGCTGGAACTAGAAGTGGTATTACAGCATTACAAATGGATATCAAGATTAAGGGAGTTACTAAAGCAATATTAAAAGAGGCTTTAGTTCAAGCAAAGAAAGCACGTATGGAAATATTAGACGTTATGGAAGGCGTAATTGCTAGACCTAGAACTGAACTAAGCCAGTATGCACCAAAGATTGAGACGTTTAATATTAATCCAGAAAAGATTAAAGATGTTATTGGCCGTGGCGGAGAGATGATTACTAAGATTATTTTAGAATGCTCTCCAGAGGGTGTTAAGACTGTTAGTGATAAAGATGCAGTTAAGGTTGATTTAGAAGATGATGGTAGAGTAATTATTTATCATACTGATAAGGATGTCATTAAGAGAACTGCTGAAAGAATTAAGAATATTGCTAGGGAAGTTGAAGAAGGAGAAATCTATACTGGTAAAGTAGTTAAGGTTGAAGATTTTGGATGCTTTGTATCATTATGGGATGGATGTGAAGGTTTAGTACATGTTTCACAACTAGCGCATGAGAGAGTAAATAGTCCTAAGGATGTTGTTAAAGTTGGCGATGAAATTGTAGTAAAAGCCTTAGGTTATGATAATCGTGGAAGACTTAACTTATCTAGAAAAGATGCTTTACCTAAAGATGAATCTAAAAAAGAAAAGAAGAGTAAATAAAAAGAAGCATTAATTTTTGCTTCTTTTTTGGATTATCGAATAAATTATAGTCATTATAACTGATGTTAAGATAATTATGATAAATGATGCAGTTAAATTTTCAATATAATTTGTTAATTTAATACTTTCTTTATATAGAGGGATAAAACTTGTTACTGATATGTAAATCATTTGGTCAATAATGAATGATATTAAGATTGATATAATAAATGATATTGTTTTACTTGTATAATCTTTAGTTATTTCAAATGTTATTGAGAAGATATTATGAGTTAAGTAAAAGATAAGTACTGCTGATATCAAACTAATTAAATTTGGATAGTAAATATTTATACTTTTAATAGCAAGTTTATTTGGCGTAAAGATGTTTCTTAAACTTTCAGTTACTTCTTTAGTACTAGTCATACCACTTATAGAGTTTATTACTATCATAAATAAATAGAATATAAGAACACCGATAACTATTTTTTTTAAGATGTTTTTGGTATTATTAATATTTGTTTCTTCGTTTAGTTTAGCAGTAAAAAGAAAAGTAAACGCATAAGCTAGAAGTGAAGCACTTATGGCAAGATGTGGCGCAATATATAATAATTTGCCAGAAACAATAATGCTTAGTAATAATGAAAATGTTAGTAATATAATGTAAGTTAAAACCTTTTTATTCATAATTCAGAACTCCTATTCTTATTAAAATATAGCACGAATTAGTAAATAAGTAAATTAAAATTATTGCTCAAAATTAAATTATGTGTTATATTTATTATGATAGAAGGCAAAATAAAAAAGGGAGTATGATTTATGAAGAGATTTTTATTAGGTTTATTACTTGTTGTTCCTTTTGGCGTTAATGCGATGGCTACCAGTGAGACCTTTGACATTGGTGATGAAGTAGTAGTAGCCCTAAAAGAAGGAGATACTGAGCAAACTGGAGGTAGAGCATTTCATGTGCTTAAAGCGAGTGCTGCTGGAGAGGAAACTGTTACATTAATATTTGATGGTACTGCAGATGAAAAAAGAAGTGATGGAGCTCCTACTAGTCCAGTTGTTTATGATGAGGTTATGCCTGGAGATCACGAACCTACAACCATTTTAGAAAAAGCTTATATTTATAATTCTTTAATGGAGGGTACTAAGAGTTGGAGAGTTGAATCTAGAAGACTTCTTACAACTGATGATTTAAAAGAACTTGGTCTTGATAAAACTATTACTAAAGAATATGCTTGGCTTGCTCCAGTAGTTAAGAGTAATGTTTTACTTCCGGAAGATTATAATTATTGGACACAATCTGCTGCAGAGGATAGTACTACAGATAGTCCTAAGGTATATTGTGTTACTGCTAGTTCAGATAAGTCTAACGGAGTATATGCTACCCTAGAAAGTAAAACTATTGGTGATGTTTCTAATAATCCTAAGTGTGCAGTTAGACCTGTTGTAGTTGTTAAGAAAGAGTACATCTTATGTAATAATAGTAAACCAAAAACTACCACGACTAAGCCTGAAAACGTCGAAACAGGAGTAGAAGATTATTATTTGCCTCTTGGAATAGTAATGGGAGTTAGTATTTTAGGATATTTAGTGTTACGCAAAAAAAATGTATTTAGTAAACTATAGCCTTCGGGCTTTTTTTTATGTCTTTTTTAGTTTATAATTATGATAGGTGATAGTAGTGAAAAAGTTAATTGTTAGTATATGTATGATTTTACTGGTGTTTATTGGAACAACTTTTATGGTTTCATATATTATACTTCATAGTGATAAGATACTTACTAGTTTTAGTATTGTGAGTGTTGATAATGTTAGTACTAAGTATAAGATTAGGTTTGAGAGGGCAAGAGCAGCAAAAGATTATGATATTGTAATATATAATGAGAATAATAGTGTTTTTTATACTATGAATACAACTAAGCTTGTTAATGAGATTGATTTACCTAATATTACTTATGATAGTAAATATAAGTTAGTTATTTATGCGAATGGGGAACATGGAGATACAATGACAGTTAGCAATCCTTATACGTTTACTTATACTGAACCAACATTTAGTAAAGATAATAATCTGGTACTTACTAATAATGAGGATTATACTTTGAAAATAGATGGGGATGTTTCTAATAAAAATTATAAGATTACGATTAATGATGGGGATTATAAGATATTTGAAGATAAGGTAACTAGTAATGAATATGTTATACCTTCTAATTTATATTCTGGGTTAAGTCAAAAGTTTGATGTTAAGTTATTTGATGGGGTTAGTGAAATTAACAAGATTAGTTTGTATAGTAATATGTCGCCGGTTGGAGATGTCGTGATAACTGCTCCAGAGGAAGGAAAAGTTCTTAATTATAATGATATTATTTTTAAGTACGAGGGAGCAGAGAATGCTGATAAGGTAGTGCTCGATATCTATAATGGAAATAGACTTATTAAAAGTAAGACCTTAAGAAGTAATAGAGCAGTTATTTCTTCAGAGTTTTTCGAGAAGAGTAAGAAGTATACTATTAAGATAAGTGCAATGTATAAGGAATATGAGGATTATACTAAAACTACGACAGTTAATTTTCAGATGAATGAAAAGGATACTTTAAAACCAGTATTTATTAGTAATTATCCTAAATATATTAAGAAGGGAACTAAAATAACACTTAATAATCCAAATGGGGATGGTAAGATTTATTATACAACTGATGGAAGTGATCCAGCAGTAAGTGGAGCTATTTATGATGATCCAATAACTGTTAATACAGATTTTACTTTGAAGGCTGTTGTTAAAGCGAATAAAAAGAATGATAGTGTGGTTACGACTTATGATTTACATGTAGAAGAGAAACCGGAACTTAGAATTTATTTATCTCCTTCTAATCAAGATGCTAATATTGGGGTTAAAGAGGTTGGTTTTACAAATGAGGCTAAAGAGATGAATGATGTTGCTGATTATGTGGAGGCTGAACTTAGGAATTATGGGGTAAAGGTATATCGTAATAACCCAAATGGTAACATTAATTTGTGGAATAGTGAAGCTAAGTATTATAATTGTGATTTTAAGATAGCAATTCATTCTAATGCAAGTGGGGCTCATAATACATATGGTATTGAAACGTGGATAGATGAAGAAGGAAGTTTGTCTTATTCGATTGCAAATATTATTCAAGAAGATTTAATGAGCATTTACTATAATAAAGATGATGAGAAAGCAAACAGAGGAGTTAAGTACGCTAACGGAGCTTTAGGTGAAGCTAATGATAGGTATTTTCCTTTTGGATTACTTGTTGAAGTTGCACATCATGACTATAAAGAAGATGCCTTATGGATTATGAGTAATAAGAAACTTATTGGTAAAACACTTGCTGATAGTATACTTAAATATTTTGACATTTTGTGACACTAGATTGTGCTAAAATAGCCTTGGTGATAGGGTGAATAATATATTTAATGAGATGATGGATGATTGCAGATATTTTAAGTTTTATTTAGTTATGAGTGATGTAATGTTACTTGACAAAAAAGATAAGTAATAATAAAATATTGTTTGTAAGAAGGTTGGTTTGTATGATTGATGATAAGTTATTTTTAACACCAGAAGAGATTCTAAATAAAGAATTTAAGATTGATGCTAGAGGTTATCGTATGCAAGAAGTTGATAAATTTCTTGATATGGTTATTCGCGATTATACAGAGTTCTTACGTACAATTAAAAAGTTAGAGAAGGATAATCTTGATTTGATTGAAGATAATAAGAAACTTCAAATGGAGTATCGTAAACTTAAAAGTGCAATAAGTGCTAGTAGTGAGGGTGCGAATGCTAATGTTGATGTTCTTAGAAGATTATCTAATTTAGAAAAGATTGTATATGGTAAAGATAATTAATATTTTAGGCAAACGCTGCATTTAATAATGTAGAGGAAAGTCCATGCTCACAAAGTCTGAGATGACTTTAATGTTCACGCTAAGGGAAAAAATAACCTTAGGTAGCTTATGCTAACGGCTTCGAAATAGTCTAAGGGTAACTATGACTAGATTAGATATAAAAGTGCCAAAGAGACGAGTCTATTTGGAAACGAGTAGAGTGGAACGTGGTAAACCCCGTGAGTGAGAAACCCAAATTTTGGTAGGGGAGCTTTCTATAGTGAAATGAAACGATTAGAGGGTGCTTAGGCAAGATAAATGTTTGCCACCTTTTTTAAGGTACAGAACATGGCTTATTAAATATTTATTATTTATTAGTTAGGAGTTGACCGACATTAACGATATAAGCGAGGTACTTAAGAGTACTAGGGAAATGTCAGGGCTAACTTTAGATGAAGTTAGTAAGGATTTGGAGATACCTGTTCTTAGTTTAGAACAGATCGAAGATGGTAATATTGGTGCTTTTAAAGATATATTTGTTTTAAAAGATTATTTAGAGAGTTATGCTAAATATCTGGGCTTGGATTATGAAGATGTAATTGATGAGTTTAATGAGTATATGTTTGAAAAGACTAGTAAGATACCAATGGAAGAGATTGAAAAAGCTGTTAAGGAAAAAGAGAAGGAAGAAAGTGAAAGTAATAGAATTGCTTCTCCTTATACAAAGGCAGCGCCAATTAAAAGTAATAAACAATTTATTTTTATATTGGTTTTAATAGTAGTTTTAATAGTTATTGCAATTATTTGGAGTATTAAACAGATAACTGTTGGTAGTACAGGTGCTAATATAGCAAGTTATTTTAATAAGTAGGAGGAATTATGAATTTACCAAATAAAATTACATTAGGAAGAATTATTTTATCTGTAATTGTTTTAATTTTGATGGTTTTCCCATTTTATGAAGTTGGAGTTACTTTTCCAGAATATTTAATTGCTGGAAAAGTTACAATAAGTTTAAAATATATCATTTGTGGGGTATTATTTATAATTGCTAGTGTAACTGATTTTCTAGATGGTAACATAGCTCGTAAGAGAGGTCTTGTTACAGATTTAGGTAAAGTATTAGATGCAATTGCGGATAAGATTTTAGTTAATGGTGTCTTAATTGCTCTTGCATGTGATGGAGTAATTCCTGTAGTAATACCAGTTATAATTATTACTAGAGATACTGCCGTAGATTGTATTAAGATGATTGCCGGATCTAAAAAAGGCGCAGTTGGTGCAAGCATTTGGGGTAAGCTTAAAACTATTTGTATGATGACTGGGGTATCATTTGTATTCTTTTCTGATATTCCATTTAGTTTAGTTGGTTTTAATTTAGGTTATTATTTAGTCATAGTAGCTACACTTTTATCAATATACTCTGGTATCCAATATTTTGTAGCTTATAAAGATTGTATTAAACAGTAAGACGTGAGTGCTTACTTTTTTCTTGCTTTTATAAGTAAAAAATTTTATAATTGAATTGTAGATTGTAATAAGAAATTATATTCTATATAGATATGGAGGACATTATGGATTTTAATGCAGCTTCCATTTTAACTCTTTTTATTGGACTTGTTTTAGGTGGTGGCACCATTTATGCAATTATTATCTTAACTGGTGCTGGTGCTGGAAAAAAAGCAGAGAAAATTATTAATGACGCTAAGAAAGAAGCAGATAAAGCTAAAAGAGACAGTATTCTTGAACTAAAAGAAGAATCTTTTAAATTAAAACAAGAAACTGATCGTGAAGTTAAAGAAAAAAAAGCAGAGATTCAAAGTAGTGAAGAAAGATTACTACAAAGAGAAAAATCTTTGGACAAAAGAGAAGAATTACTACAGAATAGGGATAATTTGCTTGAAATTAAAGATAATAATTTAACTGCTGCTGGCAAAGCATTACAAGAAAAAGAATTAAAGATGGATGAACTTTTAAAGGAAGAAATGGAAAAGTTAGAGAAGATTGCTAATTTTTCTAGAGAGAAAGCCCATGATATGATTATGGAGCGTGTTGAGACTTCAATGGCTAGGGAGATTGCTGAATTTATTAAAGACAAAGAGGCTGAGGCTAAGTTAGAAGTTGATAAGAAAGCTAAAAATTTACTTGTAAATTCAATGGAGAAATATGCTAATGATGTGACAACTATTCAAACAGTATCTACAATTGATTTACCAAATGATGAAATGAAGGGTAGATTAATTGGTAGAGAGGGAAGAAATATTCGTACGATTGAAGCTGTTACTGGAGTTGATTTAATTATTGATGATACACCAGAGGCAATTGTTATTTCTTCATTTGACCCATTTAGAAGAGAAATAGCTAAACAAGCAATTGAGACTTTAATTAAGGATGGCAGAATTCATCCAACAAGAATTGAAGAAATATATGATAAGACTTGCCGTGATATGAATGCTAGAGTTACGGAGATTGGTAATGAAGCTGTTTATGAGTTAGGTCTTACAAAGATTGACCCAGAACTTGTTAACTTAATTGGTAAGTTAAATTTTAGAACTAGTTATGGCCAAAATGCTTTACAACATTCTAAAGAAGTTGCTTATTTATCTGGTATTATTGCTGGAGAGTTAGGCGAGAATGTAACACTTGCTAGAAGGGCCGGATTATTACATGATATTGGTAAAGCAATCGACTTTGAAGTAGAAGGTTCTCATGTTGAAATCGGCTTAGATATTGCTAAGAAGTATAAGGAAAATGATGTAGTTCAAAATGCAATTGCATCTCATCATGGTGATACAGAAGCAACTAATGTAATAAGTGTTATAGTTGCAATAGCAGATACATTATCTGCTGCAAGACCTGGTGCTAGAAATGACACAATGGAAAACTATATTAAGAGATTAGAACAACTTGAAGCTATTGGTAATAGTTTTGATGGTGTTGAAAAAACTTATGCAATGCAAGCCGGACGTGAAGTAAGAGTTATCGTTAAACCTGAAGAGGTTGATGATTTAACTTCATTTAAGATTGCTAGAGAAATGAAAGATAAGATTGAAGCAGAAATGCAATATCCAGGAACAATTAAAATTACTGTTGTTAGAGAAACAAGAGCACAAGAAGAAGCAAAATAAATGTTTCTTCTTTTTTTGTTTCAATAAAAAAGTTTAGATTTTTGTTTCTAAACTTATTTTATTGTTTCAATTTTCATTAAATTTGTAAAACCGATTTTTCCAGCAACTAGGCCACCTGTTACGATAATGTTGTCGCCTTTTTCTAATTTTATGAATTTGTTTGCTTCTTCAATTGATAGTTCAACTAGTTCGTCCATATCATTTTTAAGTTCAACAATTTTAGCATATACACCATAGTTTAGAGATAGTTGATTAGCAGTTTTTTCGTCTCTAACAAGTGCTAGAATAGGACATGATGGTTCTAATGTTGAAATTAATCTTGCTGTTTTACCACTTATTGTTGGTGTAATGATTAATTTTGCATTTAAACTATTTGTTGCTTCGGCAACTGATTTCATAATAGCGTCAGTTGGTGTTTCTACTTTTTCTTCAGCAAAGATATTTTTATAAATGATTGAATTTTCAATATTTTCGGCTATTTTTGCCATTGCCTCGACAGTTTCAACTACATATTCTCCAGTTGTTGTTTCACCTGATAACATAATGGCATCAGTTCCGTTATAAATTGCATAGCTAATGTCAGTTACTTCTGCTCTTGTAGGTCTAGGATTATGTTTCATAGACTCTAACATTTCAGTAGCAACTATAGCAATTTTTTTATGCTTTCTGCACATTTTAACAATCTTTTTTTGACAAACTGGCAATTCTTCGAATGGGATTTCTACACCTAAGTCTCCACGAGCAACCATTATTCCGTCACTTACATTAATGATTTCTTCTAAATTATCCATTCCCATTTGTGATTCTATTTTAGAGATAATTTTCATGTCTTCGCGGTTTTGTTCTTTTAATATTTCTCTGATTGCAAGTACGTCTTCTGCACTTTGTACAAATGATGCAGCAAGATAATCACCAGCGTGTTTACATGCATAAATAATATCTTCTTTGTCTTCTTCAGAAATGAATGGTATTTTCAAGTCTACGCCTGGAACGGCACAACTTTTTTTAGAATAAAGCGTTCCACCATTAATTATTTTAGCAACAACATAATCATTGTGTTTTTCAATTATTTCTGTTTTCATTAAACCATTTTCTAGTAAAACGATATTGCCAATTTGCATTGCATCAATGGCACTTTTATGATTGAAAGTTAAACTTTCTTCTGTACCAATTACATCTTCTTTTACAAATTTTATTGTTTTGCCGGTAGTTAGTTTAATGCCTTCTTCTTGAGTTATACCTGATCTAAATTCAGGACCTTTTGTATCATAAAGAATTCCTATATTTTTACCAGTGATTTTTCTTACTTCTTTTATAGTGTTTACTGCTTGCTCTCTTTCTTCAATTGTTGCATGAGAAAAATTTATTCTTGCAACATTAGCACCGGCTTCAACCATTTTTGTAAATACAGGAATGGTATTAGATGCTGGTCCAATACTTGTTATTATTTTTGTTTTTTTCATGTTTTATTCCTCCTTAAAGCCAGTTGATTATATAATATTTTTAATTAATTTTCAAGATAATGTAGTAATTAATTTGTATTACTATGTATATTTTGAATCTTTTTTATTGAACGTATCTTTTCTTCTTGAATAATGAGCGTAAATATTTTATAATTAAATAGAATAGAGGGTGATTTTTTGAAAAATAAAATCGTTAAAGTCCTTCAAAATAAAAGAGCAAGGTATCTTTTAGTTTCTTTTGTTTTGGTATTATTTTGTTTAGCATTAAATATAGCCTTTAGTGCATTTACCAGTAATGCAGGTGGAGTAGCTGCTAATTTAAACGTTAAAAATATGACTTATTCTGTTAAGTTAAATGGTACTAGTGGAACAATTATTAAAGCTAATAAAAATGGTTTAACTAAAGTTAATACAACGTTTACTGCATCTAATGATAGAACTAGTAAATATGAACTTAGCTATGATGTATGCTCTGATTCAACTTGTTCTTCAACGATAACTAAACCAAGCACATTAACTGTACAATATTCTTCAAGATCCACTGATGGTCATACAGGATCTATAGCAGCAACAGGTACTGTTAATATAAGAGTCGTTATTACAAACACAGCATCTAGTGATGTTTATATTAGACTTAGAATGAATGCAGGCTTTACCCATAATACACTTAATTTAGAAAAGAAGGTTACTGGTCCATATAATGAAGATGATTTAACTGTTTATTCATACATTAATGGAACAAAAAAGGATGCTTTTCCAACTAGTTCTAACTATGGTGCATCAGTAAAATGTCAAATAGATGGTGGCGGAACAAGTAATGCTAGTGGTAGTGCATCATGGGATGGATCAAAGTGGAACGTAAATATAACGGGCGTTGACACTGGTAGAACAGTGTGTAATGTTTATTTTGTTCCAGAAATTAATATTGCTTATAGTGGTGCTGAGGTAACTCGTACGATTGATGAAGCCGGAACATATAGAATAACGGTTACTGGTGCTGCTGGTACACAGGGTAATAAATATGGTTATACGAGTTCAACTTTAGCAGCTGGTAAAGGCGCTCAAATATATGGTGATTTTACATTTGCTAAAGGTGATGTTTTATATATTAATGTTGGCGGTATGGGATCATCAACAACTGGTACTTCGAGAGATGGTGCTAGTGGTGCTGGAGGTGGAGGAACATTTGTATTTAAAAAAGTATCAAGTGTATCTAATAGTAATATTCAGTTTACTAAAAATAGTGCTTATTATGAAGTTTTAATTGTCGCTGCTGGTGGTGGTGGAACAGGAGATATCGGATATAGAAGTAATGATTCTTCTTATGCAGGTAAAAATGGTGTTGCTACTACTTATTACTCAAGTTCTAATTATACTTCTTATAGTACAACTACTATATCAGGAACATCAAGTCAAGCAGTATCAAGTGTATTAGGTATAAGTCAGTGGATTAGTTACAATTTAAAAGGTGCTACATATACAAGAGGTTCAAGTACATGTACAGGTGGTTTTGGCGGCGGAGGCTGTGAAGATGATAACCAATCATATGGTGGTGGCTGGAATGGTTCTAGTTATACTACATATAGTTTCTGTAATGGTACAAATTGTACTGGAACTGATGGCGTTCAAACTTCTAATGGAACATTTAAAATGGTTAAGGTATCTTAGAATAAATAAAAAAACGTTCAATTTAGAACGTTTTTAGTTTGGAAAGTTTTTGTTATATTCTTGGTATGCTTTATATAGTGGAGTGTCTTTATCTTCGTGAAATTTCATACCTTTTTCTTCTAGAAGTTTTTTTACTATGTAGTCTGTTAGGTGAGGGTTTCTAATAAGTAGAGGACCTATTAAGTAGGTACCGTAGAAGTTATTTTCAGTATAACCTTCATAGGTACTCTTTTTATTATCGGCATCTCCCTTAATTAGAGTAAATAAATGATTATTATCTATTTGAATAAGAGATGCACGGTTTTGAAAACCTATAATGTTATCTTCTAGATTATCATAGTGCATAGTGCATTCACCAGTTATTCTTTCATTTGCTTCCCTTGAATAATAAGGAAATAAGTTTAAGCCATCATATTCAGTATTATTATAAGTTAATGACTTACCAAATAACTCATGTGAGTTACCAGTTGAGATAAATACTTTTCCACCACTAATAGCACTTTTAATATCTTTAGTATATTTCTTAATATCTTCTAAAGTTAGAAGTAAGCTTTCTTTTGATCCTGTACCAATATAGAAAATATCATAATCTTTAAAATTAATATCATCACCAATTGATAGTAAGTCTATTTCAGTTTCAATGTTTTGATTTTTAAGTGATTCTTTTAGAGCAATAATATTACCTTGTTCCCCATAAAGATTCATTAAATCATAATATAAATGAGCAATCTTAACCTTCATAAGTATTTGCCTCCTTAAATAGTTTTTTCAACACCTCAGTCATATCAAAGCATACCATTGTAAATATTGTGCCATCTGAGTTCTCTCTTAAATATTTTATTATTAAATTAATGTTATCTACCATAAAGATTTTTTCTTTTGGAACACCTTCAAGAAGTAATCTTGCTTCAACGTCATATCTAAATCTACCAATACAGAATATTTTATCTATTTCATCAGTGTTAAGAATTTTAAAATCAACGTCATATAACCATGAAATATCATTATATTTATATCTACGACTTACATTATCAAAGCCCATAATAATAGTTTTAGGTCCTTTATGATTATTAATATAATTTAGTGATTGAACATAACTTAGGTTGTTTTCATTTTTGGATTCAAGCATATCAACTTCACGATTATCTAATTTTAAAGTCTTAAGTCTTTTACTTTCTAGAGTATTTTCGTTTAAGGCATGCATTATTTGTTTATCTGTTAGTCCTATCTCAGAAGCAGCTGAATAAGCAGCTAGAGTGTAGTACGCAGCAAAGAAGACATCTTTATTTAATTTAACTTTGTTACCATTAATAATCATTTCTTTGTTTTCTAGATTTAGATTATCGCCAGTAAAGTCGGTTTTTCTTACGAAGTCTTTAGTAGGACAAGAATACACGCCTAGGTGGCCATAGTGGTAAGATGTGTATTTAAGTTTTTTATGGCAGATTGGACAGTAGGCTGCATCAACATTGTTACTGATTGGTTTCTTTAAATCATAAGATGTTTTGTTAATTCCGTATGTACATACTGGGCCTTTATGTAAGAATGAAAATCTATTTACGAATGGATCATCAGCATTAATAATTACTTCAGTATTCTCATCAATTGAAGACAGTATTTTATTTAAGATAATTTCTGGTTCACCATTTCTTGCTGGCTGATCTCTTGTAATGTTTGTAATAACTAGATGAGTAAGTGTACTTTTAGTAAACGTCTTCTTAATATAAGATTCATCCATTTCAAGAAGAAGAACATCTGCCTTTAATTTATGAGTAAAAGCATTTGTATTATTTAAAATTAATGTAGCAGTTCCGTTTAAAACGTTTGAACCAGAAGAGTTCCAGACAACATTTAATCCATTATCTTTTAGGATGTGGGCAAGCATACTTGTTGTTGAGCCTTTACCAGAAGAACCAGTAACTCCGATAACATATTTTGGATACTTAATACTCTCAAGAACTTTACCATTCATCTTTAAAGCAACACTTCCTGGATACACAGTTCCATTTTTCTTAAATAGTTTACATACATTTGTAATTAGTTTACATGTTAGTATTTGAATTGTTGTTTTCATTATTTATCACCACTTAAATTATACAATAATTTGTTATTTTTACAAAGTATTTGTTTGAATTGTACATTACTTTATAGTATAATTTTAAATATAAAGGGTAAGTAAGGTGAGTATATGAGAAATATTTATTCAGCTTTGGATATTGGATCAGATTCTATTAAACTTGTATGTGGTGAATTTATTCATGGTAAGTTAAATGTTCTATGTGCAGAGAAGACTTATTCTTTAGGTTATCAGAATAATGTTATAAATGATAAAGATGAGCTTGTATCTAGCATAAAAAAACTTGTTAATGAGTGTAGTGAAAAGCTTGGCTTTAATATAAGGAAAGTGCTCCTTTCTGTTCCAGTAACTTATACAGATTTTTATTATACCGAAGGAAAAGAAGAGATTACTAGTGAAGACTACAAAGTAACAAGTGATAACATTATAAATGTTTTAAAAAATGCGGCCCGTGGTAATATTCCAGCAAATGAGGAACTTATTCAAGCAATACCTGTTATGTTTAGGGTTGATAGTGAGGAAAGTAAGACTCCGCTTGGACTTAAGGGAGAAAACTTATTTGTTAAAGCAATGCTAGTGGCTTCTGATAAAAGATTTATTTACGATTTTATAAAAGTCGTAAGTGAAGCAGGTATCGAAGTAGTAGATATTATGGTTGGGGCTTTAGCAGATTATGCAAATTTTGAATCATCACTTGATGGTAAGACGGGTGCACTTATTAATTTAGGTAATACTAGTACGTCTGTTGGAATATTTAGTAAAGGTATATTTATAAATAGTGAGATTCTTAATTTAGGTGGATATGAACTTGATAGAGATATTGGCCTTAAGTATAATTTAAAACGTAGTGATGCAAAGATGGTGAAAGAAAAGTTTGCCCTAGCAAGTGTAAGAAATGCTAGTAATAAAGAACAGATGAAATTAACAGATAAAAATGGTGAAAATATAATAATTAGTCAAAGAGATGTAAGTGAGTTAGTGTCAAATAGGCTTAAGGAAGTACTAAAACTTGCAAAAAAGACAATTAACCACTTAACAAAGAAAGAAATTAGTTATATAATTGTAACAGGAGGATTGACTGAACTAAGAGATGCACCATTAGTAATTCATGAAGAGTTTGGTAATAAAGCTAGACTAGGAATGATTAATTATGTTGGTGCTAGATATAATGGGTATAGTACATGTATTGGAATGCTTCTATACTTTTATAGTAAGTTAAGACTTAGAGATAAAGAATTTTGTATGATAACTGATGATGATATAGATACCCTAGTAAATGGTGCTAGAGAAGTTACAAACGATTCGATACTTGGAAAAGTATTTGGGTACTTTTTTGATAATTAAAGGAGAGATATAAATGTTTGGATTAGAGATGGATCAAATCGCTAAGATAAAAGTTATTGGTGTCGGTGGAGGCGGAAATAACGCAGTAAACCGAATGATAGAGTCAGGAGTTAAAGGTGTTGAGTTCATAGTTGCTAATACTGATTTACAAGTATTAAATGCTAGTAAAGCTGCTTGTAAGTTACAAATTGGTGCTAACATGACTGGTGGACTAGGTGCTGGAGCTAATCCTGAAGTTGGTAGAAGCGCTGCCATGGAAAGTAAAGAAGAAATTAAAGAAGCCCTAAAAGGTGCTGATATGGTCTTTGTTACTTGCGGTATGGGTGGTGGAACGGGAACTGGTGCTGCCCCTGTTATTGCTGAGATTGCTCAAGATTTAGGAGCTCTTACTGTTGGTATAGTTACTAAACCTTTTAGATTTGAAGGCAAAAGACGTATGGAACAAGCAGTACTTGGTATTGAAGAATTAAAGAAACATGTTGATACTTTAATTGTTATTCCAAACGACCGCTTAAGAGAAATTATTGATAAGAGCACACCAATGATTGATGCCTTTAAAGAAGTAGATAATGTTCTTCATAGAGGTGTTCAATCTATCAGTGACTTAATCGCTGTATCTGGTTTAGTTAACCTAGACTTTGCTGATGTTAAAACAGTAATGGCAAAACGTGGTTCAGCACTTATTGGTATTGGTTTAGGTGTTGGAGAAAATAGAGCAATTGAAGCTGCTAAACAGGCCGTATCTAGTCCACTACTAGAAACTAGTATTGATGGAGCAACAGATGCTATCATTAATGTAACTGGTGGAACAAGCTTAACACTATTTGAAGCAGAAGATGCTGCTGAAGTAGTAAGACAAAGTAGTAACACAGATATTAATATTATCTTCGGTGCAGTTATTAATGAAAACTTAAATGATGAAGTAATCGTTACCGTAATTGCTACTGGATTTGATGATATACCACAAGCAGATACACCTGCACAAGGAAGACCAAAATTAGAAGAAGAAAGTGATTTTGATATTCCACCATTCTTAAGAGAAAGAGATAATTTTTAATCTAAAATATTGAAATAAAACTAAATATTTTATATAATCATTATATAAGGTAGTGATTATATATGGATAATAATATAAATAAAAAAAAGAAGAGGCTTAAATTATACTATGGGTTACTTATTACACTCATTTGTATGATTGGAGTCTCTTTTGCTTGGTTTAGATTATATTTAAGTCAAAGTGAAGATAATACTGTTGCAACTAGAACTTGTTTTAGTACAACTTTAACCGAAAATACTTCAAAAATAAGCTTAACAGATGCTTTTCCGATAAGTGATGAGGATGGGTTAAAACAAAGTCCATTTACTTTTACTATAAAAAATAATTGTGATAGTTATGTTAAAGTATATATTACAATAGATAGTACATATAGAGAAAGTACTGATACTTCATATATAAAAGATAATTATATAAAGGTTAATGTATCACCTAAAGATACAAAAGATGGTTCATCTAAGTTATTAGGTGGACAAATACTTACTGATTTAGAAAATAATAGAAAAGGATATATTATTGTTAGAACAAGCTTAGATGCAAATGAAGAGAAAAGCTTTGATTTAAGAATCTGGATGGATAGTAAAACTACGCTTGAACAGGGACTTAATAAAAATTGGGCAGGTAAGATAGTTGTTGTTAGTAATGCATCTTCAGGATTAACTCTTACTGATGCTATTTTAGTAAATAATGAAGTAAAAGAAACAATAACAGAGCCTGGCAAAGAAGTAAGTGCTCACATTGCATCAGATGTAGTTAAAAATTATGATTTAAGTATCTCAGGATCATATCATTCATATTACGTTACATATGGAACAGGATATGAAGCAAATGGAGATAAGATTGGTTTAACTGGAGCTACAGTAACAAGTGATACATATGCAAAATCATATTCTAGTTTAGTTGGTAAATATTTACCTGCGTCTGATAATGTTTTTTCACCGGAAAAAGGATTTCTTTCTGATACTGCTGGAACAATTCTAACTACTACAAATCTCAATAAAATTTTTTATGTTGTAAAAGCAGAATTATATAATTTGACTCTTAAAGAGATTACATCGAATAAAAATGCTTCAGAGGCAGTACTTGCAAGTTCACCAGACGATTATGGGACCAGCTATTACTTTAGAGGAGCGGTGACAAATAATTATGTTCAGTTTGCAAATAAGTGCTGGAGAATAGTGAGAATAACTGGAGATGATTCAGTAAAACTTGTATTACACAATGATAATACTGATAATAGTAATAATCCATGTTCATCTGTTAATAATAAAAAAGGTGCTGCGTTTGCTAATTATAGTAATAAAGATGATTCTTATAGTTCTTCTTTTAACAAAGAATATGCTGGAAGAGCTTATGTAGGATTTATGTATGGTAACAATGGTGCTGATACTTATGGGGAAGTACTTGCAAATATAAATAAAAGTACGATTTTAACTAATTTAGAGAATTGGTATGAGCAAAATCTATCTTCTTATGAAAATAGTCTTTCTGATGTTATATGGTGTAATGATAAAAGTACACTTAATGGATTTCCTAGTGTAGGTGGTACAGACTATATGCCTTATTATAGAATTAAAAAGATTAAAACTCCTACTTTAATTTGCCCTAATGATGATAATGGTGGTAAGTTGTCTAAATTTACTGTTAATGATACTATAAACGGTAATGGCGATTTAACTTATAAAATTGGTTTATTAACTGCAGATGAAGTTGTATTTGCTGGTTTCTATCCAGAAGTTGTAAACAAGTCTGTTTATTTAGCTGAAAATACTGGTGAATATTCTAATTGGTGGACTTTATCACCTTCAGATGCTAGTTGGGCTGTAAATTGGGCTGTATATTCAGATGATTATGTTCGTGGCTATAATGTTACAAACGGTGCTGAATTAAGGCCAGCAATAGCGTTAACTTCTGATGTTACAATTTCTGGTGGAACTGGTACTAGTGAAGATCCTTACGTAGTAAAGTGACTTTATTCGACATCTTTATAGATGTCTTTTTTTTATAATAATATAGGTGATACCATGACAATATACATAGATGTAGTTTTAATACTTAATTTTGTTATTGATATGCTTCTTATAATTGGTGTTGATATGTTATTAAAAAGACACACTAAATTTAGAAAAATTATTATTAGTTCTTTAATTGGTAGTTTATCTACACTTTTATTATTTATCATTAAAGGTAGTTTTTTGATGATAACATATAAACTTGTTATAAGTATTTTTTTAGTTATAATTGCTTTTGGTTATAAGGGATTTGATTATTTTAAAGAGAATTTGTTTTGGTTATATATTATAAGTATTATTTTAGGTGGTTCTTTATATTTGCTTAATGATACGATTACTTTAGAGAGTAACGGACTAGTGTTTAGTAAAGGTACTTTTGGATATAATGTTTTACTCTATTTACCAATTGGCTTAATCATTTTATTTAAATACATTATGTATGTTAAGAGTTATAGATGTAATAATTCTAATTATCTTGATGTAAGCATATATTATAAAGATTTAATTATAAATGAGACTGGATTTGTAGATACTGGTAATAATTTAAGGTATTTTAATAAACCAGTTATTCTTGTTAATGGTAGTTTAGTTAATGGTGATGTGTTATTTAGTTATATGCCTTATAAGGTTGTTGGAGGTAGTGGACTACTTAAAATATTTAAACCAGATAAGGTAGTTATTGATGGCAAAGATGTAAAAGTATTAGTAGGTATTAGTGATGTTAATTATAAGGGAGTAAATATTATTTTAAATAAGGAGGCTTTATGAAAAAGTTATGGGTTTTAATTTGTAAGTTACTAAAGATTGATACTAATATTTTATTTTTGGGTAGTACTGATGTTTTACCACCACCATTATCTAAAGAAGAAGAACTTAATTATGTTATTCTTGCTAGAAGTGGGAATATAGAAGCAAGAAACAAGTTAATTGAACATAATTTAAGATTAGTAGTGTTTCTTGCAAAAAAATATGAAAGTGCCGGTTATGATTTAGAAGATTTAGTTAGTATTGGAACAATTGGACTTATTAAAGGAATAGAGACTTATAAGCCTGATAAGAATATAAAACTCGCAACATATGCTTCTAGATGTATTGCTAACGAGATACTTATGTATTTAAGAAAGAATAAGAAAAGAAGGGCAGAGGTCAGTTTAGAAGATGCACTAAACTATGATGCTGAAGGAAATGAACTTCATTTAGAAGATATTCTTGGAACTGAAGGAGATTTGGTATTTGATGAATTTAGTGAAAAAGAAAACAAGATAACTTTAAGTAATGAACTTAGTACTTTAAGTGATAGAGAAAAACTTATTATGACACTTAGATATGGACTTAATGGAACTGATGATTATACACAGAAAGAGGTAGCAGAGATGCTTGGCATTAGTCAGTCTTATATATCTAGATTAGAGAAGAAGGTTGTTAAGAAGTTACAAGGTGCACTTTTAAAGTGATGTTTTACTTTATTTATTATGTGTTATTTGGTATTATATGGTTGTATTAATTTTTGAGCTGTTATGTGTTAATATGTTAATTTGGTCGACTAGGGTTTATAATTATTTAACAGCGATAATTATAGGCATTCATGCGGGAAGTATTCCTTTCTTTGGAAAGAAAAGGGATACTTCTCTTTTTTTGTATAGGATGGTGGTAATAAGTGATTAATAATGAGTTTAAAGGTAGTTTGAAACCTATGATGAAAACATCGGAAATGGTTTCTCATTTAAAACATAAGAATATTAAGTTTGAAAAGATGAGTGAGGATGATGCTTTAAGATATTTAAAATATAATAATAATTATTATAATGTTACAGCATATAGGCATAATTTTGCTAAATACCCTTCACCGGCTGGGAAATATGAAGGCTTATATCAAGATTTAGATTTTGCATATTTAAAAGATATGGCAATTATTGATTATAGAGTCAGATTATTATTATTTAAAATGGTGATTGATATAGAACATTATTTAAAAATTAGAATATTAAATATTATAGAAGAAATAGATGAAGAAGATGGTTATAAAATAGTAAACTCGTACTTGAAATATGATTATAATAATTCTAAGATTTCAAAAAATGTTAATGACAGCATAAGAAGAAAAGTAACAAATAATAATTATAAAGATATATTTATTCAGTATGATTTTGATGGAAATAGGAAAATTGAAAACATACCAGTATGGGAGTTTTTGGAAATAATTACTTTTGGGGAACTAATTCGTTTTTATGATTTCTTTATTCATGAATATAATTTAAAAAAAGAGTATCAGTATGTGCAATTTTTAAAAGATATAGTTAAATTAAGAAATGCGGTGGCTCATAATACAAGTATTTTATCTCAGCTTGCTGAAAGAGATGATATTCATCTTGTAACTTGTAATATAATGGAATATTTAAAAGATTGTAATATAGGTAAAACAACGAGAAAAAATAAATTAAATAACTCCAGAATTAGACAAATAACATGTACTCTTTATATGTTTAATAAGGTAGTGACCAGTAATGGAATTAAAGAAAATATTTGTAAAGAGATAAATAAATTATTCTTTTATAGAATAGTTCTGCATAAAGATTATTATAATAATAATGAATTATTAAAGTCAGTTTATTTATATTTTAAAAATATTATTGAAAAAAATTATAAAAATATTAAAAAATAAGTTGACACGTTTAAAATTTATGTGATATATTGTTTGTGCATGGAAAAACGTCAAATCGTTTTTGTAAGGATTCTATACTAGCGGTAGAGTCCTATTTTTATTTATAGAATTAAAAATTTTTAATATGTTATTTGTAAAAATAAGTTAATACGTTTAAAATTTATGTGATTTATTGATTGTGCATGGAAAAACGTTAAATCATTTTTGTAAGGATTCTATACTAATGGTAGAATCCTATTTTTTTACTTGAATAAATAACAACATATTTTTCCACTATAAACTAGAGGTGATTCTAGTGGGTAAATATAAAGTTGATATTCCTTTTGTAGATACAAATAATATTAAGGTTCTTAAAAATGATGAGATGTTAGAGCTTTTTAAGAAATATAACGATGGAGATATGCTGGCTAAAGAAGAGTTAATTAATGGTAATTTAAAACTTGTTCTTAGTATAATTAAAAAATATAATAATGGAAAATATGATATGAATGATTTATTTCAAGTTGGAGTGTTAGGTCTTATTAAAGCAGTTGATAATTTCTCACTTGAATATAATGTTATGTTTTCAACGTATGCTGTTCCTTTAATTATTGGTGAGGTTAAAAGATTTATTAGAGATTCTAGTGCAGTTAGGATTAGTAGAGGTATAAGAGATAGTGCTTACAAAATTCTTAAATTTAAGGATGAATACCAAAACATTCATGGATTTGAGCCAAGTAATAAAGAAATATGCGATGCCCTAGGAATAGAAGAATATGAACTAGCATCATCTTTAGAGAGTTTGATGCCAACTGCTAGTATATTTGATCCAATATATAATGATGGTGGAGATACAATTTATTTGCTTGATCAGATTGCCGATAAAGAAACTGGTATTGATAAAGATGACAAAGTTAGTTTAGATAGTGCTCTAACAAAATTAAATGATAGAGGAAGGCATGTTCTAATGGCTAGATATATCTATGGAAAGACACAAATGGAGATAGCAGACGATTTAGGTGTTTCACAGGCACAAGTATCAAGAATTGAAAAGAACGCAATTAGATACCTAAGAAGATATATGGACTAAAAGCATATAATTAGATAGGTGATTAAAGTGCTAATGAGTGATATGCAAAGTAAAGATATTATTAATACAAAAACTGGTGCTAGACTAGGTAGGATAGTTGATATAAACGTAAACTCAGACGGTATAATTAATTATTTAGTAGTAAGTAGTACCAAAATGATGAGAAAAACTGGGGATTATAAAATAACTTTTAAGGATATAAGGACTATTGGCAGTGATGTTATACTTGTTGATTTAGAATAAAAATAGTATAATTTTACTAAGGTGTTTTATGAGAAAGAAAATATTTATAATAAGTATTGTCACTTTTTTGATAGATATGTTAACTAAATATTTTATTAAAGATTTAGTTATTATTAAAAATTTTTTTGAGTTTAAAAGAGTTATTAATGATGGCGCTGCTTGGAGCATTCTTTCTTCTAAAAGACTAATGCTTATATTAATTGGCGTGTGTGCAATATATTTTATTATTAAATTTATTAGTGACTTTAAAGAAAATAAACGTAACACTTTAGCATTTGGCTTGCTTTTAGGTGGATGCCTAGGTAACCTATATGACCGAGTAATTTATGGTTATGTAAGAGATTTTATATATTTTAAATTTGGCAGTTATAGTTATCCAATTTTTAATATTGCTGATATTGGTATTGTTATTGGAACTATTTTGTTACTATACGCATGTTTGAAAGGTGAAGAAGATGGAAGTAGAAGTATTAAGAGAAGAAAGAATAGATAAGTATTTAGCTGAAGAATTAGGTATTTCTAGAAGTACAGTTAAGAAGATGATTGATGAAGGATTTGTTCTTGTTAATGGGAAAGAGGTTAAAGCTAGTTTAATACTTAGTGAGGCTGATGAATTATTTGTTAAAGATGGATTTATAAAAGAAGCTAGTTTCGAAGCAGAAGATATTCCAATAAATATTGTTTACGAAGATGATGACCTACTTGTTATCAACAAAAAAAGTGGCATGGTAGTTCATCCCGGTAATGGTAATACTAGTGGAACTTTAGTTAATGCACTTATGCACTATACAAAAAACTTAAGTAACAAAGAAGCATTTAGACCAGGCATCGTTCACAGAATAGATAAAGATACTAGTGGTCTTATGCTAGTTGCTAAAAATGACAAAGCCCATGATATACTTGCAGAAGGTTTTAAAAATAAAACAATAAAAAGAGAATATATTGCCTTAGTATGCGGTGTTATTGGAGAAGACAGTGGAGTAATAGATGCTCCAATTGGTAGAGATGCTAAAGATAGGAAAAAAATGTGTGTAACATCCGAAAATTCAAAGAAAGCAGTTACCCATTTTAAAGTCTTAAAAAGATATGAACATTACACATTACTTAGACTTATATTAGATACAGGTAGAACACATCAGATCAGAGTACATATGAAGTATATTGGACATCCAGTATATAACGACCCAGTCTATGGCAAAGCATATAACGACTTTGGTCAGTTTTTACATTCAGCGTCTATTGATTTTGAGCAGCCAACAACGCATGAGCATTTACATTTTGAGTGCGATGTACCAAAAGAGTTTCAAGATTTTTTAGATACACTTAATTAGTTAGATAGATGGATGTTATTAAGATAAAGGCATATAAACACCAAATATTATAAGGAATAAGTAAGCCCCATGAGTTATCTAGTTTTCTAGTTTCAATAGTAAGAAAAATACTTGTTACTAAAGTTACAACAGTACTTACAAGTGATAAAAATAGATTATTCATATAAAAGAAAAACAGACTATAAGTTTCTACACCAATAAAGTTCATAATAAGAATATAAAGGTAGTCATTATTAAGATTATCTTTTTTTAGAATTCTATATACAGTGATAGTAATTAGTGTAAATAATATGGGCCAAATTATTATAAAAATAAATTTAGGTGGAGTTATGCTTGGAAGATTCAGCGAGTTATAGAATCCAGCATCGAATGGGAAAAGAATGCTAGATACAAACCAAGGGATTAACAATATTAGGAAACAAATGATTTTTTTAGACATAGTATTCTCCTTTACTAAAAACTTTATTTGTTATAAAATATATATGCAAGAGGTGAAGTATTATGAGCGTAGTAGTTAGTAATAAAGATGAGATTATAATGCAACTTGTTCATTATTTTGTTACTGAAGAAGATTATGAACCGATACTAGTTAATGGGGTTAAGAATGAGGTTTGGCTTGAAAATCTTGATGCTCCATATAAAGTTATAAGAATTAATTCTAATTATATACATAATGAAGAACAGTATAAGTTTGATGTATTTAAGATAAAGAATATAGTTAAGCAGATTAAGAAGAAAACATTTTCTTTAAAAATGAAAACGATGAATATTCTTTTAGATTTAAATGATGATATTAAGATTAATCCAGATAAAAATATTGATGTTTATAATGTTAAGACAATTAAAGACGTTAGAAATACGATTGGCGAAGTTTTTCCAAAATTAAAGACTGCAGGTTTAAATAAGGAAAATGATGTTGATATGATTGTTAATATTACTAATGATATTAATGAAAAAACTGAAGAACATAACAAAGAATATGAAAAGATATTTAAACCTAAAAAGAACTTTGTTACAAATGCAATAATTGCCCTTAATATAGTAATGTATATTCTTTGTGTTATTTATCCCGATTTAGTTAAAATGTTTATTTTAGATGGAGATGCCATTAAAGCAGGTAAGGTTTATTTACTTTTAACAAGTACGTTCTTACATGCTAGCATTCTTCATTTAGGATTTAATATGTATGCTTTATATGTTATTGGTAATCAGGTTGAAACTTTTATTGGTAAGACTAAATTTTTAATAATATATTTAGTTAGTGGTATAACCGCATCAATGTTATCAGCACTGCTTACACAAGGATATAGCCTAGGAGCAAGTGGAGCTATCTTTGGCCTTATGGGATGCTTATTATATTTTGGATATCATTATAGATTATATCTAGGTAGTGTTTTACTATCACAAATTGTACCAGTTATCTTACTAAATCTATTCTTAGGATTTAGTTTTAGTGGTATAGATAATGCTGCGCATATAGGTGGTTTAATTGGTGGCTTATTTATATCTATGGCATTAGGTTTATCCAAAAAAGATGATACATCTTCAAGAGTAAACGGCTGGATAATCTTTATAATTTATTTTGCATTCTTAAGTTATTTACTATTTTTTAGATAAGGAGATTTATTAAACTCCTTTTTCTTTATTTTAATATTTAATTATTTTATAATGAAATTGGTGATAGTGTGAAAGATTATGATGCGTTAGATAGTAAGTGTCCATCATGTGGAGCACAGATAATTTGGGAGCCTTCCATAGAAAAGTTTAAATGTGAGTATTGTGGTTCTTTATTTAGTGCTGATGAGTTTTTAAAGTTACAAGAAAATGAAGAAGAAAATAGCAAAAGAGGTAATGAGGAACTAGTTTCTTTTAAATGTAATAATTGTGGGGCAGAGATAGTTTCTGATGTTAATACTTATTCTACATTTTGTGTTTATTGTGGAAGCTCAGCAATTCTTAAAGATAAAATTAATAGTGAAAATATGCCAGACTATGTAATACCTTTTAAAATAACTGAAGAAGATGCTAGAAGTGCTTATAATGAACTTTTAAAAGGTAAGATGCTTCTTCCTAGAAAGTTTAGAAAAGCCAAACTAAGTGAAAAAATAAGAGGAATATACATTCCATTTTGGGCTTATGATATTACATATGATGGTAATATAAAATTTGAAGGTGTTGATATAGAAGAGTGGGAAGATGATGAGTACGAATATGAAAAAAGAAAATACTATGATGTAATTGTAAGAGGTCATTATGAGTATGAAAAAGTTTTATGTGATGCGAGCAGATTCTTTAATGATGATTTAATGGATAGTATCTCTCCATTTGATTTAAATGAGTTAATCAAATATAATCATGCCTTCTTATGCGGATATTTAGCAGACACATATGACGTAAGCAAAGAAGAATCTTTTAATATTGCAAAAGAACGAACTACAAACTCTTGCATTTCAGTTGCTAGAAGAGAATCTCCTCATGACGAAGATCACTATACAGGCGATAACTTAGTAATTGATAAAAGTAAAACGTACCATCTTTATCTACCAGTATATATTCTAAGTGTCCCATTTAAAAAGAATATTTATACATTTGCAATGAATGGTCAAACAGGCAAGTTAATTGGTAATTTACCTATTGGTAAAATTAGATACACTTTATCAATAACCAGTTTATTCATAGCAACTTTATTAATAATATTTATTCTTTTAAGTCTAACTGAAATGCCTCCAGAAGGTATATGCATATTATCTATTATTGCAAGTATTATAACTGTAACTATATATGGTTATATAATACATGATAAATACAAACCAGTTAATGCAGAATATTATGCTTTCGATTATTTAAATGAAAACAAATTAGAAACAGAAATAATTGAAGATTCTTATATTCATTCTAGTACTAGCAAAAATAGAAAATTAAATTCTAATAAAAATTAAAAAAAGCTATCCGTGCGTGGATAGTTTTTAAAACTTTCTATATAGGCCAATTGCTTTACCTAAAATAGTACATGTAGGTAAAATGATTGGGTCCATTTGATCATTTTCTGGTTGTAATCTAATATGATCCTCTTCTTTAAAGAAACGTTTAAGAGTTACTTCATTTTCTTCAGTCATAGCAACAACTATATCACCATTATTTGCTGTTTTTTGCTTTTGAACTATTACAATATCTCCATCCAAAATACCAACATTAATCATACTTAAACCAGATACCTTTAAAGTAAAAATAGTCTCTTTTCTGGGAAGAATATCAGCAGGTAGTGAAAAATATTCATCTGGCTGTTCGATAGCCTCGATTGGCATTCCAGCAGTTACCTTACCAAGTAAAGGAACCTTAACGATTTCTTCATTCTTTGGCATATACTCATTTTCGCCAGTTACTTCAATAGTTCTAAACTTAGACTTTGTTTTACTAATCGCACCTTTAAGTTCTAATTGTTTTAAATGAGTATGGACAGTCGCCGGACTAGATAAATTAAGACCAGCACATATTTCTCTTACTGAAGGTGGAAATCCATACTTTACAATATATTTTTTAATAAACGTTAAAACTTCTTCTTGTTTTCGGGTTAGTTTTTGTTCCATAATTTCAACTCCTAGTCATATACTAGCATAATTTACTCATTATGTCAAACAATTGTTTAAGAGAACTTAAGAAATTCATTTACTTTTAAGTATGTGCGTGTTATAATCTTACTCGTGGTGGTGATAACATGCATTTACCTAATATGAACGATGCAAAAATTAGAAATCAAAGTAAAGTTAATTATATTTACGAAAATAGAGAAAGTAATGACTTATTTAAAGGAAAAAAGTATTTTATTAAAACTTACGGTTGTCAGATGAATGTTCATGACTCTGAAGAAATAAGTGCTTTAATTGAATCTTTAGGTTATATTAAAACTGATGTTTTAGAAGAAGCAGACTTTATCATTTTAAATACCTGTGCAATTAGAGAAAATGCTCATGATAAAGTGTTTGGTTTTCTTGGAAGATGTAAGCATTTAAAAAAAGAAAAGAAAGACATCATTATTGGTTTATGTGGTTGTATGGCTCAAGAAGAAAGTGTAGTAAATGAGATTAGAGAGAAACATCCTTATATAGATATTGTGTTTGGTACTCATAACATGAATGACTTACCAAAAATGCTTACTAACTACTATGGAAAACAAGATATCGAAGTTTATAGTAAAGAAGGAGACGTTATTGAGTTTGGTAATCTTTATAAAAGAGACTCAAATATATCTGCTTGGGTTAATATCATGTATGGTTGTGATAAATTCTGCACTTACTGTATTGTTCCTTACACTAGAGGTAAACAAAGAAGTAGAAAAAGCGAAGATATAATCAAAGAAGTTAAAGAACTTAAAGATGCTGGATACAAAGAGATTACTTTACTAGGACAAAATGTTAATGCTTATGGTAAAGACTTAGATGATGTAAGTTTTGCTAGACTTCTAGAACTAGTAAGTGATACGGGTATTCCTAGAATTAGATTTGTAACAAGTCATCCATGGGATTTCACTGATGAAATGATTGATGTTATTGCTAAAAGGGATAACATTATGCCTTATATTCATTTACCATTACAAAGTGGGTCAAGTAGAATATTAAAACTAATGGGTAGACGTTATAGTAAAGATGATTACTTAACTTTATATAATAAAATAAGAAGTAAAGTTAAAGATGTTAGTATTACAACTGATATTATTGTTGGTTTTCCAGGAGAAACTAGAGAAGACTTTGAAGATACTCTAAAAGTAGTTAATGAGTGTAAATATGATGGAGCATTTACCTTTATCTTTTCTCCTAGAGAAAATACCCCAGCAGCATCCTTTGAAGACAATGTTTCATTAAAAGAAAAAGAAGATAGACTACATGAACTAAATGAACTAATTAATAAATACTCTAAAGAAAGTAATCTAAAAATGCTTAATAAATCAGTAAAAGTTCTTATCACTGGAGTAAGTGAAAAAGATGATACCAAAGTATGTGGATACACTGAAAATATGAAACTAGTTAATGTAGATGCCCCAAAAGAAGACATTGGTAAAATAATAAATGTTAAAATAACAGAAGCCAAAAGCTTTAGTTTAGATGGAATTAAGGAAAGTTAAATTTAGGTTTAACTTTTTTCTTTGCAAATACCCTCCAAATGTTATATACTTAATATGAAAAGATGGAGGCGTATCATGGATAAAGAAATTGAAATAAAAAAGAAGAAAAGAAAACTAAGTATATACTATGGGTTACTCGTAACAGTAATATGTATAATTGGTGTATCATTTGCATGGTTTAGACTATACCTAAGTCAAACTGAAAATAACACTATAGCATCTAGAACATGCTTTAATACAACCCTTACTGAAGACACATCTAAAATATCTTTAACAGATGCTTTTCCAATAATTGATGAAGATGGTCTTAAACAAACGCCATTTACATTTACAATAAAAAATAACTGTAATAGTTATGTTAAAGTATATATTACAATAGATAGTACTTATAGAGAAAGTACAAATACATCTTACTTAAAAGATAACTATATGAAAGTAAATATATCCCCAAAAGGAACAACAACTGGTAAGTCAGTAATACTAGGAAGTCAAACACTAACAGACTTAGAAAACAATAGAAAAGGTTATATTATTGTGAGTACTGGACTTAAAGCAAATGAAGAAAAAAGTTATGATCTAAGAATCTGGATGGATAGTGCAGTAACAACAGAACAAGGCCTTAATAAGAATTGGTCTGGTAAGATAGTTGTTGTAAGTAATGCTAGTAACGAGCCACCAACTTTAACAGAGGCTATTCTAGCAGTCAATGAAGTTAAGGTGCCAATAACTACACCAGGAGCAGCAATGTCTACTTTTAGTGAAGCATTACTAGCAAGCACAGAAGATGATTATGGAACATCATATTACTTTAGAGGAGTAGTAACAAATAACTATGTAGAGTTTGCAAATAAGTGCTGGAGAATAGTAAGAGTTGGTGGAGATGGTTCAGTAAAACTTATCTTACATAATGATAATACAGCAGGAGTTGCTAATCCTTGTGATTCAGCAAATAATAGTGCTAGTGCAGCATTTGCTAGATACTCTGGTGAAACATACAAAAGCGCATTTAATACAAATAATGGTGACAATGCTTATGTAGGATTTAAGTATGGAACTGTCGGTTCATCAACATATGAAGCTACACATGCAAATACAAATAAAAGTACAATACTAACTAATTTAGAAACATGGTATAATAATAATCTAAAAGCATATGAAAGTGTAATAGCTGATACTGTATGGTGTAATGATAAAACAAATGTGACAGATACAAGTTATAATTCAGAGTCATATGGAGGAACTCCAACAGGACTTGGATATGGTAAAAATAAAACATATTATGGTGCTACACAAAGATTAATAAGTACAAATGGAAAAACTGGTGGCACTGGTCCAAGTTTAAAATGTACTGGAGAATTAAGTAAAATAAATTCAAAAGTAGGCTTAATAACAGCAGATGAATTAGCATATGCAGGTTATGCTTATAACTTACAGAATACAACAACATATTTACAAGAAAATGCTACAGATAGTTATTGGTGGTCTATGTCTCCTAGTATCTTCAAAGGCAGCGACGCTGACGTTTGGGGCGTTTACGGCTACAATGGCCGCTTATTCAACTGCAACTACGTGGGCTACACCTCTGGGCTTCGCCCTTCGATTTCTCTTAAGTCGACGACCAACGCAACCGGAAATGGTACCAGTAGTACCCCATACATAATAAATATGTAAACAAGGCAAAGATTAAAAAGGTCGAAATCGTCAGTCGCAAAAGCCTTTGAATAACCCTTCGAGGGACAAACTGATAGGCGAGAGAGATAAATAATAAAAGTAGTGGTTTTGGAACGTGTGAGTGGCGAGCATGGTATGCGGATTCTCCGATTGGAGAGTACGCGCTTGGCACATTCTGATTTGACTTTTGCGAGTATATACGAGCAAAAGCGGTTTAAAAATATAATTATGCGGGCTATAACTATGTTAATAGATTTATAGTAGGAATTGTGTTTGCATAGGAATGAAAGGGATTTGTTATGAAGAGTGATAATAGTAATGAACCTATTACGTTAGGTATATTAAAAAAAGAGAAGTCTAGTAAGCCTGCTTTTGTGCTTATTTGTTTTATGCTACTATTGGGGACTTGTTTCGGTCTTCCTTATATTAAAGATTATATTAACAATAATAATAATTCCTTTTCTATATGGGTTAGGGGGCTTTTAAATAATTTTACTAGTGATAATGAGCCTGCGCCTAGTCCGGTTGTTCCTAGTGATGATAAGAATGTTTTAAGTAAGAGTAGTACTATTTCTTATCAAGGTATTAAACTTACTAATTTTAGTTTAGAAGGCACTAAGATAAGTTTTGATATGTCATCTAATACTGACTTTAATTTAGATGAACATAAGTTATTTTTAGAGGTATATGGTACTAAGGATTTACTTACTAGGGTAAAGCTTACTGGTAATGTTAATAAGGATTTTAGAAGTGTTACTAATAATTTATATAAGCTTACTGTTAATAGTGGTGAGTTATATTATGGTAAGATAGTTAATCTTTCTTTAGATGATTATCCAATTGTTAGTGGTATTAGTTCTTTGATGTGTACTTTAAATAACAGAACGATTACCTATAGTTTTGAAGAAGATATTTTAAAGAGTGTTCATGATAATGTTACGAATAATGATACTAGTGATATTGATACATATATGGCTTTACTTGGGAAATATCAGGAATTATCTAATAGATTAGTTAGTAATGGGTTAGTTAGTACTACAGAGGAAACTGATAGTGGATTTGCTTTTAATGCAGATATTACTTTAAATGAGAATATAAGGGAAACTTTAGGTGAGGATTATGATTATAATTATTTTTATATGAATGCACCACTTAAAGAGGTTAGTTATGATATGTTAACTAAAGGATTTGATTGTAAGTGAATATAAAGATAAATGATTTTGATGGGCCACTAGATTTGTTATGGCATTTAATTAAGGCTCATAAGATGGATATATACGATATAAATATTGAGAAGATTACTAAAGAGTATTTAAGTTTTATTAATGAGCATGAAGAGCTTACTATTGATGGGGCTAGTGAGTATTTAGTTATGGCATCTGAACTTATTCATTTAAAGAGTAAGTTACTTCTTAATAAGAATGATGAAGAGGAAGATGCTGAATATGAAATTAACACTGAAGATGATTTAAGAAATAGGTTAATTGAGTATGAGAAGTTAAAAGCCGCTGCTGATAGATTAGTTGAGCTTGAAGATAAAAGAAAAGAGGTTTTAACTAAACTTCCTTCTAATTTAAGTGAATATGCTGATAAGAGTGTTAAACTAAGTAGTGATATTACTTTAGATGATTTGCTTAAGGCATTTGAGGGTTATTTAAATAGAAAAAAATTAGATGAACCAGTTAATAAGGCAGTTACTAAAAGAGAGTTAAGTGTTGAAGATAGATGCTTAAGCATCAAGAGTTATCTTCATAATAGAGGTAAAATTAACTTTTTAGATTTGTTTGATGAAGTAGATAAGCCTTATGTAATTGTTACTTTCTTAGGAATTCTTAATTTAGTTAAGTCTAGGGAAGCAGTAATTAGTCAGGAGTATAATTTTGGTGATATATATATTGAAGAGAGGTTATCATAATGAATAAGTTAGGTGTATTAGAGGGGTTACTTTTTGCAGTAGGTGATGAAGGACTTTCCATAGATAATATTAAGAGCATATTAGATGTTAGTGAGACAGAAGCTAAAAACTTACTTAGTATGCTTCAAAAAAGATATGAATCCGATGAGTATGGACTTAGAATTAGTTATTTAGGAGAGAACTTTAAGCTTACTACTAAAAGAGAACATAAAGAGTATTATCAAAGACTAATTGAAAGACCCGAAAGTGATGAACTTAGTAGTGCAGCCTTAGAAACACTTGCAATTATTGCATATAATGGGCCACTTACTAGGTTAGAGATTGATGAGATGAGAGGAGTATCATCGTCTTACACTTTGAGGAAGTTACTTGCTAAGGATTTAATTTATGTAAGTGGTAAGAGTGACTTAGTAGGAAAACCTAATTTATATTCAGTTTCTAAATATTTTTTAGATTTCTTTGGACTTGGCAGTTTAAGTGATTTACCTAAGGTAGAAAGTACACTTCATCCTGATAATGGTGATGATTTGTATTATTCAATGTACAAGGAGGATAACAATGATTAATAAGGATATAAGGGAGTTTAAGGCTGATTTAGATAAGTATAATGCTAGTTTAAATAGTGCTTTAAATAAGGAAGAGTGTGAAAAGATATATCATGCATTTAAGGATGTAGTTAAAACTTATGTTTTTAGTGCCAATGATTTTTTGCGAAAGACTTTTAATGATTTACCTACACCTTATGTTAAGAGTGAGGGTTATACAGGAATGTTTAAGCCAGGCGTTGAGATGCATTATAGAAGTAAATTAGAGTATTATAGTGAACTTGATAGTCTTATTACTAGTAAGGGTTTAAGTGAAGAAGATATGCTTTATGCACAAGAAGCTATATACGTATTAAAGTTTTATTATCAAGATGTATTACAATAAAAAAACAGACGAAGAGACGTCTGTTTTTTTTTTTATGGCTGCCCAGATAGGATTCGAACCTATGAAATGTTAGGGTCAGAGCCTAATGCCTTACCGCTTGGCTACTGGGCACTGGTGCTCGTAATCGGAGTCGAACCGATACTCCTTGTGGGAAATAGATTTTGAGTCTATCGCGTCTACCAATTCCGCCATACGAGCAGTACATGTCAATTATAACACTAGTCAAGCGGAAAATACAATAGTTTAATTTTCTTATTTTTAATTTCAATAAGACCTTCATCTTTTAAATTCTTAAGTTCCCTTGTCATAGCACTTCTATCTATCGCAAGATAATCGGCTAGGGCAGTAAAACTTGATTTTAAATAAAGAACCCTAGCATTAGTCTCTTGATAAGAATTTTTAAAATATTCTAAAAGTTTATTTCTAATTGTTTTATTAGTTAGAATATCTAATCTTTGACTTGCTTCAGTATATTTTTTATTTAGAAGTTCTAAAAGATTTATTAGAAACTGAGAATATATTTGTGATGAAGTATTCTTAGGATTTAGTATAAAATGCATTTCCATAAATATTATTGTAACATCAGTCTTTGCTTCAATTTCATATTCCTTATTATTTAAATTTGAAATATTAGTACCTAAAATATTACCTTCACTAAGTTCTTCAATTATAATCTTATTTCCATTCTTATCTGTCTTTATTATATTTGCATCTCCAGCTATGATAATTCCAATAAAGTCATCGATTTTTATTTTACTTAAAATAAGTTCATTTACATTAAAGTGTAAAGTATTTGCTTCTAACATTTTTAACAAAATGCCTTGTTTACTGGGGTGAATATTTTTAAAAAGATCATTCATTTTAACCACCTAAAATAATTTTATCATTATTTCAAATTTGTTGCAATTGCAACAATACTATTTAGTAATAAGACGTTATAATGAAGTTGTTAAATATAGGGAGGAAGTAAAATGAAAGTAATTAAAAGAGATGGACATATGGTAGATTATTGTCCAGAAAAAATTGAACAGGCTATTTTAAAAGCTAACAAAGAAGTTGAGGAAAGTGAGCAAGCTAGTAATACTCAAATTAAGAATATTATTAAGTATATTGAGTCTTTGGGTAAGAAGAGAATTTTAGTTGAAGATATTCAAGATATTATTGAGATGAAACTTATGAGTATTGGTAAATATCAACTTGCTAAGAAATATATTACATATCGTTATACAAGAGAACTTGTAAGAAGAAGTAATACTACAGATTTAGCTATTAAAGAACTTATTGATGGAGAAAATGAGTACTGGAATACAGAAAACTCAAATAAGAATGCCAAGATAGTTACTACTCAAAGAGATTATCTAGCAGGAATAACAAGCACTGATATTACAAGAAGATTCTTATTACCAGAAGAAATAGTTGAAGCACATGACCAAGGAATTATTCATTTCCATGATGCCGACTATTTTGCTCAAAATGCACTTCATAATTGTGATTTAATTAATTTAGAGGATATGCTTCAAAATGGAACTAACATTAATGGTGTAATGATTGAAAAACCACATAAGTTTTTAACAGCAGTGACAATTGCCACTCAGATTATTACAGCAGTATCATCAAGCCAGTACGGTGGATGCACTATAACACTTACTCATCTAGCTCCATTTGTTAGAGATAGTTACAACCGTTATTTAAAAATATACAAAAATAGAAAACTATCTAAAGAAGATTGCGAAAAGTTTGCTAAAGAAGATTTAAAGACTGAGATTACTGCTGGTGTTCAAACATTCCAATATCAAGTTAACTCAATGACGACAACTAATGGTCAAGCACCTTTCCTAAGCGTTTGCATGTATCTAGGTGAAACTGAAGAATATAAAGAAGAACTTGCCATGATTATTGAAGAATTCTTAAATCAAAGAATTGAAGGAATGAAAAATGAAAAGGGTGTATATATTACTCCAGCATTCCCAAAACTTTTATACGTATTAGAAGAAGATAACATTCATGAAAATAGTAAGTATTACTACTTAACTGAACTTGCTGCTAAATGTACTGCTAAGAGAATGGTTCCAGACTATATCTCAGAAAAGATGATGAAGAAACTTAAAATTGATAAAAATGGTAATGGACAATGTTATCCATGCATGGGCTGCAGAAGTTTCTTAACTCCATATGTTGATAAGGAAGGTAAACCTAAATATTATGGTAGATTTAATCAAGGCGTTGTTACAATAAACCTTGTTGATGTAGCACTATCAGCAGATAAAGATGAAGAACTATTCTGGAAGATATTTGATGAAAGATTAGAACTTTGCCATAGAGCGCTTCAAATTAGACATAAACGTTTAGCTAAAGCAACGAGTGATGTTGCCCCAATATTATGGCAACATGGTGCTCTTGCTAGATTAGGTAAGGGAGAAAGTATTCATGAACTATTACATGGTGGATACTCTACAATTAGTTTAGGCTATGCTGGCTTATATGAATGTGTTAAATTTATGACTGGACACTCTCATACTGATAATGGTAAGGGTAAAGAGTTTGCTTTAGAAGTTATGCAGAAATTAAATGATAAATGCAAAGAGTGGAAAGAAGCCGAAAACATGGATTACAGTGTTTATGGAACACCTATTGAAAGCACTACATATAAATTTGCTAAATGTTTAAGAGAACGCTTTGGAATAATCAAAGGTATTACAGACCGTAATTATATTACTAACTCATACCATGTACCAGTATTTGAAGAAATAGATGCATTTACTAAGTTATCGCTTGAAAGTGAATTCCAAAAGTTATCTCCTGGTGGAGCAATTTCTTACATTGAAACTCCTAATTTGCAAAATAACATCCCAGCAGTAATTGAAGTTATTAAGTTTATTTATGATAATATTATGTATGCTGAGTTAAATACTAAGAGTGATTATTGCCAGAAGTGTGGATATGATGGTGAGATTTTAATTAATGATGATTTAGAGTGGTATTGTCCTAATTGTGGTAATAAGGATCATGATACATTAAATGTTGCGAGAAGAACTTGTGGTTATATTGGTACTAAGTTCTGGAATAAAGGTAGAACTCAAGAAATTAAAGAAAGAGTTTTACATTTAGATAATAAGGATGCATAATGGCAAGATATAATAAAATTAGAAAGATGGATATCTCTAATGGTCCTGGAGTTAGAGTATCAGTATTCATGCAAGGATGCACATTTAATTGTAAGAACTGTTTTAATCCAGAAACACATGACTTTAATGGAGGCAAAGAGTTTACTGACGATACAATAAATGAAATATTAAATCTTTGCAATAATAGTTATATAGCTGGCTTATCTATTTTAGGGGGTGAGCCACTTCATAATAAAAACATTGAAGCTAGTACAAAATTAGCGAAGGCATTTAAAGAAAAGTATCCAGATAAAAGTGTTTGGATATGGACTGGTTTTAACTTTGAAGACTACGTTATGGATAAAGAAATAACTAAATACGCTGATTTTATTGTTGATGGTCAGTTTGAAGAAGATAACAAAAATCCAAAACTTTTGTATTCAGGTTCTAGTAATCAAAGAGTTATCAATGTTAAAAAGACAATGAAAAAAGGTAAAGTAGTAGAGGAGAATAATTTATGAAGTTAAGAGGATTTGAAGTTGCTAAAGGATGGGAAAACAAGGACATTCATATACCAATTAGAAAAACTGCAAACTCTGCTGGATATGATGTAGAAGCAGCAGAAGATGTTGTTATTCATCCATTTAAATTAGGAGATAAACCAACACTTATTCCTACTGGACTAAAAGCATACTGCCAGAGCGATGAATGGTTTATGCTTGCTAATAGAAGTTCTAATCCTATTAAAAGAGGACTTGTGATGGCAAATAGTATTGGTGTTATTGATAGTGATTATTATGGTAACCCTGATAACGATGGGCACTTTATGTTTGCATACTATAACTTCTTTAATGAAGACGTTGTTATTAAAAAGGGTGATGTAATAGGTCAAGTTATTTTCCAAAAGTATTTAGTTACTGATGATGACAATGCAACAGGCATGCGTGCTGGTGGATTTGGCTCTACTGATAAATAGGAAGAAATTCCTATTTTTTTTATGCTTAGTGTGGTATAATTCTATTGTGTCCTTGTAGCACAGTAGGATAGTGCAATCGCCTCCTAAGCGATAGGTCGGCAGTTCGAATCTGCCCAGGGACGCCATTATTGTGATTAAGAAGCCCTTTTGAGGTGCTTTTTTTATAAAGTAAACTAATTAGTACTTTAGTTTTAATACTTTGTGTGTTATAATCTTAGGCGAAGAAAAAACATGGTGAGAAAATGAAAAGGCTTATTAAGTATTACATGATTATAATTATTATTTTAATTTTATTTTTGGGTCATGCTCTTATTTTTAATCGTGAAAAAAGAACATACAAACTAGAAATTATTAGTTCTTATGGGGATAATGAAGCATATCACCCAAAAGTTATTACCTTTAATAAAAAGTGGAATGGGTACAAGTACTGGATGAGTTATACTCCATATCCAGGCGGTAATTCTGAATATGAAAATCCTCATATAGCAGTATCAAACGACTTAATAAATTGGTATGCCCCCAATGAAAAAAATATAAGCCTTGACGAAGTAAAAAACAAATACAAGAAAAAAAGATATAATTCTGATTCTCATATAGTATATAATAAAGATAAGGATACAATAACTTGTTATTGGCGTTATGTTGATGACGTTGCTGGCAGTGTTACAATCTTTAAAAGAGAAACTAGCGATGGAATAACATGGACTGCTAAAGAAAAAGTTTTATATTCTAAAGATAGACACAAAAAAGATTATGTTAGCCCAGCAATTATTTATGAAAATAGTACTTATAAGATGTGGTATGTAGATGTTTATAATACAATTAGGTATGCAGAAAGTCCTGATGGTATAAAGTGGACCGATAAAAATAAGATTAGTTTTAAGTATCCAGAAAAATTAGATACATGGCATTTAGATGTTATTAAAACAGATAAAGGTTATGAAATGATCGTAGTTGCATATGATAAGTGGAAGAATCATAATAAAATGGACTTATACTATACAATAAGTAATGATGAAATTAATTTTAAGGATGCAATTAAGATTCTAGAACCAGAACGAGGAACACTCAATTGGGATAACAGTGGAATATATCGATCATCCATAATTTATCTAAATGACACATATTACCTATATTATGGTGCAGTTGGAGTTACCGCTGAGCGTGGCATCGGTCTTGCATATGGAAAAGATATTACTAACTTAGTAAGAGATAAGACAAATTATAAAGACCCTAAAAAAGTTAAGAGATTAATTAAAAAGTTAGAAAGGTAATTTTATGAAGTCAAAAGTATTATTTACAAAAGAAATAAGCCCTAGTGGATTAGTTAAAATTTATGAAGCGGTAGGAAAAAAATTAAATGGCAAGGTTGCTGTTAAATTGCACTCTGGAGAAGAAGGTAATCAAAATTATTTGAGACCAGAGTTTGTACGTGAATTAATCCATCATGTTAATGGAACTGTTGTTGAGTGTAATACAGCATATAATGGAGCAAGAAATACAACAGAAAAACATCAAGTTTTAATGGAAAAACATGGATGGAATAAATATTTTGACGTTGATATTATGGATGCAGAAGGCGATTTAGAACTAGATATACCTAATGGTAAGGTAATTAAAAAGAATTATATAGGTAAAAATATTTCAAATTATGATAGTATGTTAGTACTTTCACATTTTAAAGGTCATCCAATGGGTGGATATGGTGGAGCTCTTAAACAATTATCAATTGGAGTAGCATCTTCCTCTGGCAAAACATATATTCACACTGCGGGTAAGACCACTAAACAAGAAGAGTTATGGGATAATGCTGCAGAGCAAAATTTATTTCTAGAATCTATGGCAGATGCAGCATCAAGTGTAGTTAATTATTTTAATGGAAATATAGTATATATTAATGTTTTATGTAATATGAGTGTCGACTGTGATTGCTGCGCTGTTGCTGAAGATCCTTGCTTAAAAGATATTGGTATTCTTGCAAGTTTAGATCCAGTAGCAATTGATGAAGCATCTATCAATTTAGTAAAAAATTCAAACGATCCAGGCAAAGAACATTTTATGGAAAGAGTAAACAGCAGAAATGGCTTACATACTATAGAAGAAGCAGAGAAACATGGTATTGGTTCTAGGGAGTATGAACTTGTAAATATTGATTAAAAAAAGTGCTTGTATAAAAAAGGCACTTTGTAGTATAATTAATTTAGGAAGAGCACTAACCCCTGAAAGTTAGGCTTCTCCACTTTTTGGGTTTTGAAGCTACTTAACAGGTAATGTTAGTAGCTTCTTTTTTTATCTAAATATAGCAAATGCTATCTTTAAAATAAATAAAAGGAATAGTATGATTATTATTCTGTCTAAAATTAATTTAAACTGTTTCATACGCATCACTCCCTTCTTTTTTAAGAGGGGAGAAGTCTAACATAGTACTCTTCAAGGAGGTATATTATCACAAACATCAAACTAGTGCAAGCCCTTTATTTATGCCGGTTTGCAGACTTTTAAAATCTGTAATTTTTGCATAAAAAAACACCTTATAAGGTGTCAATATTATTTGGTAGAAGCTTTTCTAAATAATTTAATATATCTTCCTTTGAATACTTATTATCTGTAATCCATTCGATGCCAACATTGGTAATTGCTCCTATATAAAATTTAGCAACAATGTCAACTGGGATAGTTCCTTTATTAAGTCCTGATTCTTGAACTCTTTTTTTTATATCTTTATTAACAACATCAGATATAATATCCATCATAACACCATTACGATTATTTACCATGATTGCTGAATATATATTTTTCTTATCTTCAATATGAGTAAGCAATAACTTAAGCATTTCCATATAATATTCTTTAGTATTCAAATTATTATCATTGGTATCTAAATAAGAAGTTAAACTATCTTTAAAAGTATCCAAAAAGTCAACTAAGAATTCATACTTATCTTCATAATGCGCATAGAAAGTAGACCTGTTTACTAAAGCTCTAGCACATATTTCAGATACTTTTATTTCTTCAAATGTTTTTTCTTTCATTAAATCAACCAGTGCCATATAAAGCACTTTTTTTGTTTTAATAATTCTTAAATCTTGTTTTTCGTTTTTCATAATTCATCACACCAACATTATATCTAATTATATACTTTTTGCAAGATAATTAGCACTTTGTTGCTTAAATATGCATACAAAACAATCAAGTTGTTGGATTACATACAAAATAGCAAATTAATAGTGCCTTTTTAAAATCTGTAGTCATATAATGTTTAGCGAGGTGAAAGAATGAATAAGTTTAGTGATTTTATTACTAAGCATAGTAAAAATATTTTGATTATTACTATAGTTTTATTAGTATTTTCATTTATTGGTATGAAAATGACAAAAATTAATTATGATATTTTAGTTTATTTACCAAATAATTATGAAACAATTAAAGGACAAAATATTTTAACTGATGAATTTAAAATGGGCTCTTACTCAATTGCGGTAGTTGAAAATGCAAATGCTAAAGAATTACTTGCAGTTGAAGATAAGTTACGTGGTGTTGATGGAGTAGGTGAAGTTTTCTCTATCTATGATGTGTTTGGAACTAATATTCCTCTTGAAGTGCTCCCTAGTGAAGTAAGAAATAAAGTTCATAAAGAAAACACAGATGTATTATTTGTTACATTTCTAGAAAGTACTAGTAATGAAAAAACAATTAATGCTGTAAGAGAAATTAGAAATATCACCAGTGATAATTATATGTTTGGTGGTATGAGCTCAATGGTTCTTGATACAATGGAGTTATCTGAAAAAGAGATAACAATATATGTAGCAATTGCAGTCGTACTTTGTTTACTAGTCTTAGAGCTTTCCCTAGATAGTTACTTAGTACCATTATTATTACTTTTAAATATAGGTGTATCAATTATCTTTAATCTTGGTACTAACATATTTTTAGGAGAAATATCTTACATTACAAAAGCGCTTGTTGCAGTACTTCAGTTAGGTGTTACAACAGACTTCTCCATCTTCTTATACCATGCTTATGAAAGTAAAAAAGGTAAGATGAAAAAAGAAGAAGCCATGAAACTTGCTATAAAAGAAACATTTACTTCAGTAATTGGTAGTTCAACAACTACCATTGCTGGGTTCCTAGTATTATGTACAATGAGTCTTACTTTAGGCAAAGATTTAGGTATTGTTATGGCAAAAGGTGTACTTCTTGGTGTTATTACCGTTTTAACAATTTTCCCAGCACTTTTACTTGTATTTGATAAGTGGTGTGAAAAAACTAGTCATAAAGTAATTACTCCTAAGTTTGATAAATTTAACAACTGGATAGTTAAAAGACATAAAGTAATCTTTGCAATATTTGTTTTATTACTTGTACCTATTTATTTAGCTAATAATAAAGTTAATGTTTATTACAAAATAGATAAGACATTACCAGACACTTTAGAAAGTATTAAAGCAAATAATATTTTAAAAGATGACTACAACATAGTAAGTCCAGAAATCATTTTAGTAGATAGTAATATGAAAACTGGCACTATAAATAATATGGTTAGTGAAATTAAAAAGTTATCAGGTGTAGACTTAGTACTATCTGCTAGTGAACTAAGTGATTATGGTATCACAACAAACATGCTTGAAGATAAAACTAGTATGTTTAAAAGTGATAAATATCAAATGATTTTAGTAAACTCTTTATATGAAGTTGCTAGTGATGAATTAAATGATGAGATAGATGATCTTAATAAAATAGTTAAAAGTTATGATAAAAATGCCATAGTTGCTGGTGAAGGACCTCTTATGAAAGATCTTATTACAACTAGTGATACAGACTTTAATAATGTTAATGGCTCTTCTATAGTATGTATCTTTATAATCTTATTTATAGTACTAAAATCATTTAGCTTGCCATTCTTACTTATTATAGCAATTGAAGCCGCAATATGTATGAATATGAGCATCTCTTACTTAAGTGGAGTTACACTTCCATTTGTTGCTCCAATAGTTTTAGGAACAATACAGTTAGGAGCAACCATTGATTATGCAATCCTTATGACAACAACATACTTAAATAATCGTAAGACAATGGATAAAAAAGAAGCAATACTTAGCACTCTTAATAATTGTGGAAACTCAGTATTAGTTAGTGGCTTATGCTTCTTTGCAGCAACATTTGGCGTAGGAGCATATTCAAAATTAGAAATGGTTGGATCTCTATGTACTTTAATTAGCAGAGGAGCAATCCTTAGTATGATAATAGTTATTACAGTATTACCAAGTATACTATTAATCTTTGATAAATTAATTGGTAAGACAATGTTAGGAAAGGATAATTTTATGAAAAATAATAAAAAAATTATTACAAGTATATTTTTAGTTGGAGCTTTAATGATGCCACTTAGTGCAAACGCTTTAACTAAAAATGAAACAGTTTATGGAAAATTAAATCCGGATGGAAGTGTTAAGTCTAGTTTTGTAAATGAAGAACTTCTTAATACATGTAATGGAACAATAAATGATATTACTAACTTAGAAGACATTATAAACTTAAGTGGTAATGAATCATTTAACCAAAAAGGAGATAAGATAACTTGGGAAGGACTAGGAAACAATATTTTCTACCAAGGTAAAACTTCAAAAGAACTACCAGTTAGTGCTAATATCACATATAAATTAGATGGTAAAGAAATAGAACTTAAAGAACTAGCTGGTAAAAGTGGTAAAGTTACAATAGAAGTTAAATTTACTAATAACTCTAGAAGAAGTGTTAATGTTAATGGTTCTAGAGAAACTATGTATACACCATTTGTTGTAATGAGTACATTTACTCTAGATGATAGTGCTAAAAATATTAATGTTAGTAGTGGTAAAGTAATTAATAATGGTAAAGTTAACATGGTAGCAGCTCTTAGCACACCAGGTTTATCAGATAGTTTAAAATTAAGTGAGTTATCAAGTCTTAATAAAGTTACTATTACTTACGATACAGATAAGTTCTCACTAGGAACTGTATATATGATGATAACTCCTAAATTAATTAGTTCTAGTGATATATCATCATTATCAAATATTACTTCAGTAACAGATAAATTAAACACTTTAAATGATGCAATTAATGCATTAGAGTCTGGTGCAAGCTCACTAGAATTAGGAACCAAGAATGCATCTGAAGGATCTATTAAACTTAGCATATATTTAGATAAACTATATAGAAGTTCAGTTGCTTTAAGTAACGGTTCTATATCATTAGATAATGGTGTTAAAACACTTTCTAAAGAACTTTCAAGTATATCAAATATTTTAGGAGATAACTCTGAAGACATTACTAAAATGCAAATGCTATTAGAAGCAGATAAAAACACAATTAACTCATTAAAAACAAATAATGAAAAAATTAAAACTACTTATGCTACTGCAGAACTTAAAGATAAAGAATATATAGACTTACTTAAGGCAGGTAATGCAGGTCAAAATGAATTATTTAAAGTTAAATACGAGTATGAAAATCATTATAATTCTAACTTACAAATAATTGGCCTATTAGAACAAAATGTAGCAGCAATTGAGAAAACCCTAGCAACTTTTGATGGATTAAACAAGAAAGTTAATGCTATGCTTCCTGCTCTTAATAAAGGCTTAGAAGGTTTAAATAAAGGTACTGAAGACTTAAAAACAAATACTGCAATGCTTGCAGCAGGAGTTAAAGAACTAGCATCTAATGGTAAAGCACTTGCATCCGGCTTAGAAGAGATATCAGATGGTATTACTCAATTATCAGAAGGCATTAAAAAGTTAGATAATGAAGGAATTAAGCCAGTTACAGATAAAGTTAATAATATGTTAGTACCAACAGCATATAGAGCAAAAGAACTAGTTAAACTAGGTGAAAATTATACATCATTTGCTGGTAGTAACACTACTGGAGAAACTAAATTCATTTACGTAATGGATGGAATAGAATCTAAAGAAGAAGTTAAAACTACTAGTACTGAAACTGAGAAAGATAACCTTTGGACAAGAATTAAAAATATATTTAAATAGAAAAAGGCTTGTATAAAACAGGCCTTTTGTAGTATAATCAAGTTAAGGAAGAATACTAACCCCTGAAAGTTAGGCTTCTCCAAATTGTTGTTTTTGAAAAAGCTAATACTTAAAGGATTGTTAGCTTTTTCTTTTTTATTTTATTAATACTTAATAGTAATAACTAGAATATTAAAAGAGTGTTTATCTATTGATTAAAAAACTCTTTTATTATAAAATACTATTAGATAGAAAGTAGGCAGGTGTTAATGAAAAATAAAAAAGAAACACTTTTAATACTAACAATACTAATAACAATATGTATAATAATATTTAATAGAGACAAACTATATGAAGCAAAATATACAGAACCAAAAGATACTCTCTTAGCAATAACAATAAATGGTGAAATAAGTACAACATTTCCAACAACTAACGCATATACTGGAACAGTAGAATGTACTACAGGAACAGGTAAAGTAGAATGGAATGGTACTAAATGGGTTCTTACTACAAGTGGAATAACAAAAGGAAGCACTAAATGTAATGCAGTTTTTAATAAAAAGTTAACGTTTGCAGAAACTATACTAGCAAATAATGAAGTTAAGACTCCAATAACTACACCAGGAGCAGCAATATCTACTGCTGATGAAGCATTACTTGCATCTGCAGAAGATAATAATGGAACATCTTATTACTTTAGAGGAGCAGTAACAAATAACTATGTAGAATTTGCTAATAAATGCTGGAGAATAGTAAGAGTTGGTGGAGATGGTTCAGTAAAACTTATCTTACATAATGATAATACTACAGGTGCAGCTCATCCTTGTGATGCTGCAAATAATAGTACTAGTGCAGCATTTGCTAGATACTCTGGTACTACATATAAAAGTGCATTTAATCCAAATTCTAATGATAATGCTTATGTAGGATTTAAGTATGGAACAGTTGGTTCAAATACATATGAAGCTACACATGCAAATACAAATAAAAGTACAATACTAACTAATTTAGAAACTTGGTACAATAATAATCTAAAAACATACGAAAGTGTAATAGATGGTAATGTATGGTGTAATGATAAAACAAATGTAACAGATACATCATATGATCCATGGAGAATAACACCAAATGGTTTAGGATATGGTACTAATAAAACATATTATGGTGCTACACAAAGATTGGTAAGCACTAGTGGTAGTGATGGTGGCACGGGACCTAGTTTAAAATGTAACGGAGAATTAAGCAAAATAACATCAAAGGTAGGATTAATAACAGCAGATGAACTAGCATTTGCAGGATATGCTTTTCATCAAAATAATACTACAACATATTTACAAGAAAATGCTACATATACTTGGTGGTGGTCTATGTCTCCTCACTACTTCACTGGCAGCAACGCTTACGTTTGGAGCGTTAACGGTAGCAATGGCTACTTCAACTCCTACGTCGTGAACAATGCTGGTGGTGTTCGCCCTTCGATTTCTCTTAAGTCGACGACCAACGTAACTGGAGAAGGAACCAGTAGTTCCCCATTCATAATAAGTATGTAAACAGGGCAAAGTATTAAAAGGTCGAAATCGTCAGTCGCGGATGTCCCGAGAAACCCTTCGAGGGACAAATTATGGGCGAGGTTGGTATGATAAATTTTATACTAAACTATGACGGTTAAGCGGCAACTAGCATGCGGATTTTTTGCTTTGAGCATGCCAGTTGCCACCAATTGAGTTATACACATTTTTTAATAGTGGTGGTTTTATGGAAAGATTTTATAGATATTTATGTGAGTGTATATTTATAGCTATATTTGCTTTTGTTATATTTAATAATAAGAGTGTTAGTTATGGTATAGATGAAGTTCCTTTATATAATGGGGATCCTTATGTTGTTATTGATAATAATGAGCCTTCTTTTAGTGAACTTGTTAAAGATTCTTTTGAATTTTATAGTGATTTAGATTCATTTGGTAGATGTGGGGTTGCTTATGCTAGTATTGGACCTGATTTGATGCCGACTGAAAAAAGAGGATTTATTGGCAGTGTTAAACCTAGTGGGTGGCATACAGTTAAGTATGATATTGTTGATGGTAAGTATTTATATAATAGATGTCATTTAATTGGATACCAGTTAACTGGGCAGAATGCTAATCCTAATAATTTGATTACTTGTACTAGAGAGACTAATAGTAAAACTATGTTAGAGTTTGAAAATAAAGTAGCTAGTTATATTAAAGAAACTGGTAATCATGTTATGTATAGAGTAACACCTAAGTTTTATGGAGATAATTTAGTTGCTAGTGGAATTGAGATGGAAGCTAAAAGTGTTGAAGATAATGGTGCTGGGCTTAAATTTCATGTTTATGTGTATAATGTAGAAACAGGAATTGATATAGATTACAAGACTGGAGAAAGTAGTTTGTCAAATTAGTGTATATTTTCTTTTAGTTTTGTTTTTCTTTTTTTAATTTTGTATTATATTAAGAATGTGTAGGAGAGGTGATTTATATGTTATATCCATCTGTTGATAAAATATTAAATCAGGTCGACTCAAAGTATAAGCTAGTTCATGTGATTGCTGAGAGAGCGAAACAAATTCAGGAAACTGGATGGTTACAAATGAAAGAAAGCGATTATAAGAATAAGAAGGAATTAGGTCGTGCTTTAGAGGAAGTAGACGCTGGTTTAATTAAAATTAAGTAAGCAAAATGCTTATTTTTTTTTGAAATAATAAGAAAATAGGGTATAATAAGATTTAGGTGAGGATATGAAAAAAGTTATACTTGTTGATGGAAATAATTTAATGTTTAGAAGTTATTATGCGACTGCTTATACTGGAAATATTATGAAAAATAGTAAGGGTTTTCCAACTAATGCTTTATATGGTTTTACTTCAATGATTAATAAAATTGTTGAAGAAGAAAAGCCAGAGTATATGGCGGTTGCTTTTGATATTGGTAAAAATTTTAGACATGAAAAGTATGATCATTATAAAGAAGGAAGAAGAGAAACTCCAGAAGATTTGAAAGTGCAGATGCCTTATGCTAGGAAGATACTTGAAGCAATGGGAATTAAACATTATGAAGTAGAAAACTTTGAAGCAGATGATATTATTGGAACTATTGCGGCGATGGCTGATAAAGATCCTGAATTTGATGCGACCATTGTGTCTTCAGATAGAGACTTATTACAATTAATTAGTGATGTTGTTGATGTTAAACTTTTAAAACAAAAAGGTTTTATTAGATATAATAAAGAGACTTTTAAAGATGATTATGGAATTGAGCCAATTAGAATTATTGACCTAAAAGCATTAAGTGGAGATGCTTCAGATAATGTGCCAGGTGTTAAAGGAATTGGTGAAAAGACGGCCTTAAAACTATTACAAGAGTATGGCACTTTAGAAAATATTTATGCTAATATTGATTTAATTAAGGGGGCTACTCATGAAAGGCTTGTTAATGATAGAGATAGTGCTTTCTTTAGTAAAGATATATGCACTATATATAGAGAAGTTCCCCTAGAAGATACTTTAGATAGTATGAAATATATGGGGTGCAACGACTCATTAGATGAATTATTTGCTGATTTAGAGTTTTATTCATTTTTAAAGAAGATACCTAAGAAGCAAGTAAAACTTGATGTTAGTTTTAAAGAACTTAGTGATGTTCATGAAATAAATATAGAAAAGTGCGTTTCTTATTATATTGAGTGTGATAAGGAAAATTATCATTTGGGTAAGATAATTGGTATGGGTGTATATGATGGAGATAACTTATTTTATGTTAGTCCAGAAAAAGTTAAAGAGGTTTGTGAATATTTAAAACAAGCAGTAACGTATACTTATGATTTAAAGAAGAATATGGTTTTACTTAAAGATGTTAATATGATAAGTAACTTTGATCATATGATAGGTACATATTTGCTTAATTATCAAATGAAAGATGATTTGGCTTTTATGATGAATAATGATGGGATAGAAGCACCTTTTTATAGTGATATTCTTAAGGATGAGGAAATGCTTAAGAAGGGTGTAACTTTAAAAGCTAAATATGTTTATGATACTAGAGATGATATTGTAAAGAGATTAAAAATGGATGATATGTTTGATTTGTTTACAAATGTTGAAATGCCACTAGTTAGAGTGCTTGCTAAGATGGAACTTGCTGGTATTAGGTGTGATAAAGATATTTTAAAAGAGATGAGTGAAGAGGCTGGAGTTCGTTTAGATAATTTATCTAGAGAGATATATAATTATGCTGGATGCGAGTTTAATGTTTCTAGTCCTAAACAGTTGGGTAATATCTTATTTGATCATTTAGGTTTACCATACAGGAAGAAGAAAAAGGATGGGGCTAATTATAGTACGGATGCTAGTATTTTAGAGGGTTTAATTGGTGTGCATCCGATTATTGAACTTATTTTAGAATATCGTAATTTAGCTAAACTTAAGAGTACTTATTTAGATGGACTTAATAATTATATTTTAGATGATGGTAGAATTCATACTATTTATAAACAGACTTTGACTAGAACTGGAAGGTTATCTAGTGCAGAGCCTAATTTACAAAATATTCCAGCTAGAGATGAGATGGATAGAAAAGTAAGACGTGCATTTGTGCCAGAATATGATTTATTTTTAAGTGCTGATTATTCACAGATAGAACTTAGAGTACTTGCTCATATTAGCAATTCAGAAAAGATGATTGAGGCATTTAAGAATAATGAAGATATACATACGAGAGTGGCTAGTGATATTTTTGGTGTTAGTCCGGAAGAAGTTACTAAGAGTATGAGAAGAACTGCTAAAGCAGTTATCTTTGGGATTGTTTATGGTATTAGTGGTTTTGGACTTGGTGAGAATTTAAAGATTAATCCAAGTGATGCTAAGAAGTTTATTGAGAAGTATTTAGAACTTTATCCAGGCGTAAGTGAATATATGGATAATATTAAGAAAGAAGCCCATATTTATGGTTCAGTTAGAACTTTATTTAACAGAAAGAGAACTATTGAAGAACTTAACAGTACTAATTATATGGTTAGAAGTAGTGGAGAGAGAATTGCTCTTAATACACCTATTCAAGGAACTGCTGCTGATATTATAAAGATGGCCATGGTAAAACTAGATAAGGTTATGGAAGAAAAAGGATTTAAGAGTAAGATGCTTTTACAGATTCATGATGAACTTGTATTTGATGTTTGTGCTGATGAGAAGGAAGAACTTATTAGTGCAGCACGTGATGTAATGGAAAATATTGTTAACTTAAATGTTCCTTTAAAAGTTAGTACTGATGTAGGAACAGATTTATATGAAGCAAAGTAGGTGATTTTATGCCAGAACTAGCAGAAGTTAAAACTGTCGCAAGTGTTTTAAAAAAGAAACTTATTGGTAAGAAAGTAACTGGTGTTAAAGTTATTTATCCAAAAATTGTTGAAAGCACAATGGATATTAATGAGTTAATCGGTCATACCTTAGAGGATATTACAACGTATGGTAAATATTTGATATTTAATTATGGTGAAGTTTCTGTTATCAGTCATTTAAGGATGGAAGGCAAGTATTTTGTTAAGCCTAGTGATGATGAGATTTTAAAGCACGAACATGTTATTATTTATTTTGGTGATTTGTCTTTAAGATATCATGATACAAGAAAGTTTGGTAGAATGTGCATAGTAAAAACAAGTGAGGTTGATAAGAATCCAGCACTCGTGAAACTTGCTAAGGAGCCTTTTGATATGGATGCAGATGAACTTTATAGTCATATTCATAATAAGAAGAAACATATGAAAAGCCTTCTATTAGAGCAAGAAGTAATAGCTGGTTTAGGTAATATATATGCAGATGAGGTATTATTTGCATCTAAAATAAATCCCCTTAGATTAGGTGAAAGTGTTACTTTAGAAGAGTGTAATAGGATAATTAATAGTGCTAGAGATATTTTAAGTTTAGCTATTAAGGAAGGCGGAACTACTATTAGAAGTTATACTTCTAGTTTAGGAGTTACCGGTAATTATCAAAACTTTTTAAAAGTACATAAAAAAGAAGGAGAACTATGTACTTGTGGATGCAAGATAGAAAAGATTAAAGTTGGTGGCAGAAGTACTTATTTTTGCCCTAATTGTCAGAAATAAAATGAATTTATTTTATTAAGAAGCAGTCTTTTATATTTAAAGGAGTGCTTTTTTATATTTTTGAGTGTAAATTTTTATTACGCAAAATCAAAAAAAATTGCATTTTGCGTAATAATTGGTATAATATTAATAGGTGAAGAAAAATGAAAATATTAAAAAGAAAATATTTAGATGAATTAATAAGTGTTACTGGAACACCCGATATTAAGGTTATAACAGGAATAAGGCGTAGTGGTAAATCTAAACTACTTGAGTTATTTAAAGAATATTTAGAAAAAGATAAAACTAATAATATAATACATATTAATTTTAATGTTAAGGATTTTGATAAATATAAAAATGCAGATAGTTTATATAAATATATTAGTGATAATTATTTAAAAAATAAGAAGAATATTGTTTTAATCGATGAAGTTCAAATGTGTGATGACTTTGAAAAAGCGATTAACTGGATTCATGCTGAAGAAAAGTATGATATTTATATTACTGGTTCAAATGCGTTTTTATTATCTAGTGATTTAGCAACTCTTTTTACTGGTAGAACATATAAGATAGAAATATTTCCTTTTTCTTATAATGAATATATGTCTTATTACAATTATGAAAATACTGATGAAACTTTTGATAAATACGTTTTAGAAGGTGGATTTTCAGGTTCTTATTTATATAAAAATTTAGACGAGAAATATAAATATATTAGCGATGTTTATAAAACTTTGATAGTTAGAGATATTACTCAAAGATATCATATTCAAAATATTCCTTTACTTGATAGCATAAGTGATTTTTTGATTGATAATATTTCTAAATTAACATCTTATAGAAGTCTTACTGATACTCTTAATTCTAATAAAAATAATGTAAGCGATAAAACAGTAGGAACATATATGAAGTATCTTTGCGATGCTTATGCTTTTTATAAAATTAGAAGATATGATATCCAAGGGAAAAAATATTTAAATACTCAAGATAAATATTATTTAGCTTGTCCTTCAATTAAATATGCTTTGCATGGTACTCGTAATATGGACTATGGTAATGTTTATGAAAATATTGTAGCAATGGAATTATTAAGGCGTGGTTATGAAGTTTACGTTGGTGTTTTATATAATAAAGAAATAGACTTTGTTGCAATGAGAAGAAATGAAAAAATATATATTCAGGTTTCTGATAACATAAGTGATGATAAGACATTTGAAAGAGAAGTTTCATCTTTATTAAAGATAAAAGATGCTTATCCAAAGATTTTAATAGCAAGAACGCATCATGATTCTTATACTTATGAAGGTGTTCTGATAATAGATATTAAAAACTGGCTTGTAGATTAGATTATAGGTGGTATACATGATTAATTTAAATGATTATTTTACGGAAGAAGAGTTAGAACTTGCTTCAAAGGAATTGGAGTATATTGAAAAGCATCCAGAGGAATATACAAGTTATGATTTGGATGATTTAAAAGAAGCTTTACTTGATGATGCTAGTTAAATAAGATATTATGAACATTTCGCAAAATCAAAAATTTTTCCGTTTTGCGAAATGAAAGAGTATTTTTATTGTTAAAATCATGTTTGTTTATTAGTTTATAGTGTTAATAATAAAATAAATATGATAAAATTAAAATAGAGGTATGGTTATGAGTGATAAAACAAGTTTAGTTTTAGGTATAATCTATGTTGTAGTAGCAATTATTTTAATAGTGCTTGTTTTAGTAATGTATGATAAGCATAACAAGAAAAAATATAATGGAATATTAAGAGAACTTGAAAGAAATAAGAATCTTATTATCTCAGGAAGTATATTAACAGAACTTAATAAATTATCTTCCCTAATAAACAATAAAGACTTAGAAAAAAAGTATAAGATATGGCAGAGTAGATATAAGAAAATTAAAGATGAAGATATTCCACAGCTTGATGATAAGTTAAATGAATTAGAAGCAACTTTTAAGACAAGAAAGTTTAAAGAAATTAATGAAGCAATTGCTAAATTAGAATTAGAACTTTATTACGTTAAAAGTAAGAGTGAGTTTTTACTTCGTGACATTAAAGAGATTACTTTAAGTGAGAGTAAGAATAGAGAGATTATTACGGGCTTAAAGAAAGATTACCGTGAGATATATTTAAAGTATCATCATAATATAGATGATTATGAACTTATTAAAAAAGCCATTGAATTACAGTTTGAAAATGTTGATAAGTTATTTGCTTCTTTTGAGCTTACGATGGATAATAATGCTTATGGTGAAGCACCTAAAATAGTTAAGGCTTTAGATGATGCGATTGGTAATTTAAAAGTGGTTATTGATGATGCTCCAGGAGTAATACTACTTGGTAAGACACTTATTCCAGAAAAGATTAAAGATATTACAAAGATTACTAAGAAGATGACTAGTGAAGGATATAACTTAGACTATTTAAATATTGATTATAATATTACAGAAGCAGAGAAGAAGATAGCAGATATTTTTGATAGATTAAATGTTCTTAATTTAACAGATAGCATCCTAGAACTTAATGCAATTGTTAATTATTTTGATGAGTTATATGGTGAGTTTGACAAAGAGATAGAAAGTAAGAAAGAGTATGAAGAAAACTCTAGAAAACTTGGCGTTAAGTGTAAAAAGTTACTTGCTATTATTAAGAATTTATCGATGAAAATTGAAGACATTAAGTATAGTTTTGATTTAAGTGATGAGGAAGTTAAAGGAATAGATGAACTAAATTTAAATATAAAATCTATACAAAGTGATTATGAAGTTTTAGTTGAGAATTATCGTAATAGAAGTTTTTCTTATTCTAAGTTAAATGAAGAACTTAATACTCTTAGTATGAGACTTGTGAAAGAGGAAGATAAGTTAGAACTTACTTTAAGAAATTTAAGTGGACTTAAGGAAGATGAGAATAGAGCTAGAGAACAACTTACAGAGATTAATGAGATTTTAGCTAAGAGTAAGAATGTTATTAGTTCTTATAAGTTGCCGGTTATACCTAAAGAGTATTATACAGAAGCTAGTGAGGCTGGGGATGCAATAAGCGTAATGGTTAAGGAACTTAATAAAAAGCCAATAAGTATTAAAGTTTTAAATATAAGGGTTGATACTGCTAGGGATTTAGTGTTAAAGTTATATAAGACCACGACTGATGCTGTTAGGTTAGCAAGTCTTGCAGAAAATACTCTTGTATATGGCAATAGATATAGAGCAATAAGTGAGAAGATTAATAATGGATTAAGTAGAGCAGAAAGTGAGTTTTATAAAGGAAATTATAAGACATCACTGGAACTTGCTATTAATGCAATAGCAGAGGCCGATCCAGATATTCATAAGAAGATATTAAAAGTAAGTAAGGTAAGCTAGGTTTGGCTTATTTTTGCTCATAAGGATGTGATAAGATGATATATTTAGATTATAGTAGTACAACTCCAGTACTTCCTGAAGTGTTAGATAGTTTTATTAAAGTTAGTAAAGATTATTTTGCGAATCCTAATAGTTTACATTCATTAGGTGAGAAGTCTAAAAATTTAATGAATGGAGCAACTAAGCAGATTAGTGAATTACTTAAAATAAAGGAAGATGAGGTAATTTATACTAGTGGTTCAACGGAAAGTAATAATATGGCGATAATTGGGCTTGCTTTAGCAGTAGGTAAGAAAGGTTCTCATATCGTTACAAGTAAGATGGAGCATGAGAGTATTTATGAGATTTGTTCTTATTTAGAAGAAAATGGTTTTGTAATAGATTATGTTAATAATGATGATAATGGAGTAATTGACTTTGAGGATTTAAAGAAGAAAGTTAGTGATAAAACCATTTTAGTTACAATTAGTGCAGTAAATAGTGAAGTAGGAATAAGGCAACCTCTTAAAACGATTAAGCAAGTTATTAATAAGGAGAATCCTAGATGTGTTTTTCATAGTGATATGACGCAAGCAATTGGTAAAGTACCAGTTAATTTAGCTGATGTTGATATGGCTTCATTTGATAGTCAGAAGATATATGGAGTTAAAGGTGTTGGTATGCTTTATAAGAGTAATAAAGTTAGAATTAAGCCTTTATTTTATGGTTCTAAAAAAGAAATTAGACCAGGCACGCCACCACTTCCTCTTATTGCATCATTTTCTAAAGCACTTAGAATTAGTTTAACTGATTTAGATAAGAAAAGTGAAAAGGTTAAAAAGTATAATGATAAGATTTTAGATAATTTAAAGAAATATCCTAAAATACTTATTAATAAGACTAGTTATTCAATACCCCATATTTTAAATATAAGTTTGATGGATATTAAGCCCGAAACATTTATTCATGCACTTGAAAAACATGAAGTATACGTTGGCTCAAACACAGCATGCAGTAGTGGTAAGATAAGTACAGCAGTCTTTAATCTTTATCATGATAAGACTAGAGCTCTAACCACTATCAGAATAAGTTTATCTTATCTTACAACTAGTGAAGAAGTGACTGAATTTTTAAAAGTGTTTGATAGTGTTTATGAGAAGTTATCTAGTTTAAATGATTAACGTACATAAAATGTTATTCATATATTATAATAGTAAAGGTATATCATTTGACATTTAATGCTAAATTTGATATACTATGCTTGCATTGAATTAGTTCAATCGAAAATGTTAACCGCTTCTAGGTGGTGCGGGTAATAAGTGATCCTAGTCGTGAAATGTTAATCGCTTCCGAGTGGTGCGAGCAATAAATGATCTCGGTCGAAAATGTAAGGAAACTTTATCTTTTGGTGGAGTTTCTTTTTTTTATTTGTTATAATGCTATTGTTAGGGAGAAAACATGAAGATAGAGACAGGATATTTATATCATATAAAAGATGAATTTTTTACAATAATTAACGAGGATGGTTTAATGATTAATCATGAAAATGGTCATTCTAGACCTTCTTATTTAGCAATAAAAGATGGAATAATATTATGGTTTATACCTTTAAGTAGTAAAGTTGATAAATATAAAGCAATTATTGATAAAAAAAGAAAAAAGTATGGTTCATGTAGGACTATAATGATTAAAAAAATTGCTGGAAAGGAATCTGTAATTTTGCTTCAAAATGCCTTTCCTACATTAGAAAAATTTATTAAAAGTAAGCACACAATTGATGGTAGACCTATTAAAATTGCTTCTGCTGTTGAGAGAAAGATTATAAATAATTTTGAATATATGCTCTCTCTAAAAGAAAATGGATTAAATTTGTTTTTTACTGATATTGATGCGATTAAGAAAAAAATGTTAGATGATATTAATTAAAACTTTAAGTTGTTTAAGCTTTAATAATTTGGTATATATATTTGTAAATGTTAACTGCTCTTGGATGGTGCGGACAATAAGTGATCTCGGCCTTAAATGTAAGGAAACTTTATCTTTTGATGGAGTTTTCTTTTTGTTTATGTTAGAATATTTTTGGCTGAAGGAGTGCAAATATGGAAAAGGTTATAATTATTAAATATGGTGAACTTAATACTAAGAAAGATAATATTAATTATTTTATAAAAGCATTAAGAAATGATTTGAGCAATAAGATAGATAATGATATAGAATATGATCATGGAAGAATGATTATTTTTGGTGATGATTTAGACAGAGTTAAGGACGCTTTAAATAAGACTTTTGGTATTCATGAGTATGAGATTGGTTATAAGCTAGAGACTAATAATATAGATATTATTTCTTTAGAATTAGTTAAACTTGTTAAGGAAAGAGATTTTAGTACTTTTAAGGTAAGTACTAAAAGAAGTGATAAGTCTTATGAAATGAATAGTATGGAGATAAGTAAGCATTTAGGTGGAGTTATTTTAAGAAATATTTCTGGTAAAAAAGTTGATGTTAGTACTCCGGAACTTCTTATTAATGTTGAAATTAGAAAAGATTCTTCTTTAATTTATTTTGATAAAGAAAAGGGATTAGGCGGTTATCCTTTAGGTACACTTGGAAAAGGTATGCTTATGCTTAGTGGAGGAATAGACTCACCAGTAGCGGGTTATTTAGCTATGAAAAGAGGAGTAAGATTAGAGTGTGTTTATTTTGATAGTCCTCCACATACAAGTAAAGAAGCACTAAATAAGGTTCTTACTTTAGCAGAGAAGTTATCAGATTATAGTAATTATATAAAAGTACATATTATCCATTTTACAGATATCCAAGAAGCAATTTATAAGAATTGTCCTAAAGAGTACATGATTACCATTATGCGTAGATGTATGTATAGAATAGCGGAGATGCTTGCTCATAGAGAAAACTGTAAGTGTATTGTTAATGGGGAAAGTATTGGACAGGTTGCTAGTCAAACATTAACTAGCATGAATGCGATTAATGAGGTAGTTAAGATACCAGTTATAAGACCAGTATGCTGTTTAGATAAGTTAGAAATTATTGATATAGCAAAAAAGATAGGTACTTATGAAACTAGTATACTTCCTTATGAAGATTGCTGTACTATATTTGTTCCGGAACATCCGGTTATTAATCCAGAGAAGGAACTTGCTAGAGAGTATGAAGAAAGATTGGATTATAATGCTTTAATTAAGGAAGCAATTAAGACTAAAGAAACAATTACTTTACCTAGAAAAGAAGAAGAATTTGATAATATTTTATAAGATATCACCCATAATAAAAGTGGGTGATATTTTTTGAAGGGTTATAGTTTAAATGGAAATAACAAAGATAAAGTTATGAATGAGTATAATAATTTATATGGTTTTAATTTAAGAGATAAAGAAGAAGATATATTTAAAAGTTATATTAAACCTAAATATAGTGATGGATTTAAAAAACTAAATAAATAGTAGAGTATAAAAATCAGTTTGCACTTTAAGAAAGAATATTATATACTTATTATAGGATGGTAGTGAGTATAAGATGGAAGAATTAGAAAAGAATATTAATAAAAGAAAAATATATTTAAGTTTATTAGTCACCGTTATATGTATAATAAGTGTATCTTATGCTTTTTTTGTATTATATTTAAGACAAACTGATAATAACGCAGTAACAG
>ENA-OROD01000073-OROD01000073.1-human-gut-metagenome-genome-assembly--contig:-NODE-73-length-95223-cov-5.601442_pt1 | contig 95223 bp, 98 predicted proteins | sample MGYA00242123_ERZ509038 | MGnify/ENA primary metagenome ERZ509038 (study PRJEB26280, sample SAMEA2338719) | human gut metagenome | biome: human gut; feature: human-associated habitat; material: faeces... | reverse complement strand
CAAAAGTAACTGATATGTCAGGTATGTTTTATGGTTGTTCATCCTTAACAAGTTTGAATTTAAGTAGCTTTAATACATCAAAAGTAACTGATATGTCAGGTATGTTTTATGGTTGTTCATCCTTAACAAGTTTAGATTTAAGTAATTTTAATACATCAAATGTAACAAGAATGAGTGGTGTGTTTAGAGATTGTTCATCTTTAATAAGTTTAGATCTAAGTAGTTTTAATACATCAAAAGTAACAAATATGTCTGGTATGTTTTCTGGCTGTTCATCCTTAACAAGTTTGGATTTAAGCAATTTTAATACATCTTCCGTAACGACATATAGTGCTTATAGTCGAGAATCAAATGGTATGTTTTATAATTGCCCTAAACTTACAACAACGATTAATATAATGAATGCAAATATAACGGATTATACAGGTGTGTTTAGTGGAGCAGCAACTGATCCTAATGCCCAAATAACCGTTAACTATATTGCTGATGCAAGTACACTTGTGGATAATATGATTGCAACTAAATCATCTAATTCAAATATTGTAAAAGGAAAACAATTATAACAAAAGATAGACAAAGTTCTATCTTTTTTTTAAGAAAAATGTTATACTTATAATACAAAGATAGTAGGTGGTATAGTTGAAGAAAAAAATATTAAAAAATACAAAAAGTAAAATTCATTTTTTATTAAGTATATTCACTCTATTAATATTAGTAGTAGGTATAACAACATACTTTAAAACCTATGGTGACATTATCAATGAGTTTGAAAACGATCCAAACTATATACCAAGTGGAATAAATAATAACCAAGTAATAGTAAATGAACTAGAAAGTGATTACTATTACTATAAAAGTTTAAACTATACCGATAGTAACGGAACCTTACCAACAACCGAAAATAAAAATATCTATAACGAAAATAATTTAGTGCAAATGAAAATAACCTATAGTAGTATAGATGGCGAAGAAAAAGGATATGTATCCCTAGATGAGCGCCAAGATACCTATATTTATTTTAAAATGCATCCTGTAAATGATAACGGAACAACCGATAAAACTGATGACTATGTATTATTAGAATTAATTGATAATCCCTTTACTGATAGACCAAAAGATAAAGGATTTAATGGCTGGTATACAACATATCAAGGAACAAAACTAATCTTTAATGTAGATTATTATGAAAGATATATAAAAATACCTGTAACATATGAAAATGATAAACCAAAAAAAATTGAAATTGAATTAAAAGCAAAATGGACCAAAGCAAACATTCAATACATTAACAGCAATTTTAATACAGCAATCAATAATTTAAACGCAAAAGAAATGCATAAATTAGAAACAACAAAAGTAATATATGGTGAAGTTGATATGTCAGGATATTATTACCAAGAACAATTTACAAGAGGTGATAGTATACCATCTGGCTATTATGATGATTGGGGCGACACAGCACCATCAACTTGTAATCCGTATAGAGGACAAACTTGTACCTATTATAAATTAATCGAAAATGAAAACTTTGATGAAAATAAAACCTATTACTACCTAAGAAATAGCGGTTGGTATAGTAGAATGACAGAGTTAGATAATTCAACAATTGAAAGACCAATAATATCTGAAGGACCAGATGAAGCCTTAATAGGCGCAAATATGTCAACATATTTTGAACAAGTAGAACTAGCAAACGGAACATCCTTAGATGGTTACTATACAACAAACGGAACAATTTTAACAAATGGAACTTGTACAAGTACAACCTGTACCTATTATAAATTATTAAACTATTATAAAGATGATGGAACAGAAGAAGAATTTGATTCAAACAAAAATTACTATTATATGGTAACAAGAGACACCAATATAATTGTCCTAAATCAAACAATGAGTGGAACTTGGTCTAATAATGGAACCTACCCATTTACTATAACAAGTTTACATAATCAAACAAGATATAATGTAACTTGGAATGCTAATGCAGCAATAAACTGTTATGGCGACACAAACATTGAAAACGTAACACTATATTATGGCCAAACCATAAATGATGTCTATAACCCACCATCATCAACAAGAACAGCCGGAGTATTATTTGGAAACTATAATAATGTAAAAATAGGCCGTGGATTAAACCAAAACGGAAATTATCCAAGCTTAAGATCAGTAGTAGCAGGTAATGCATCAAATATAGGAAGTAATAATAACCCAAGAAAATATAAATTTATTTTAGAAAGTGGTATATATAACTCAATATCATTAACAGCCGGAGGTATCTTAAATAGTGCGTGGGGTTCATCTCAACCAAACGTTTACATAAAAAACAAAAGTATCTACGGAAATGATTATGATAAAGCAACAGGAAACAATACCAATCTAGATATCTATTTCTGTGCATCTGGAAGTTGGGGCGGAAATATATACGCAACAACAAATACAAGAACATCGACCGATATATCATTAGATTTAATTGTCAAATCAGGAACATTCGGAAGCAGTAAAGATGACTTAAGTACAGGAATATATGTCGGCGGAAGGTATGGCGGAAACCATTATTCATCACGAAGAGGAAAAATTGAAGGCGGATATATATATAACCTAATAGGCGGTCCATTAACTGGATCAACTAGAGGAAATGTAAATGACATCTATATCTATATGACAGGCGGAACTGTTGATATGATAACAGGCGGAGCCGGAACAACTGCAACTTATGGAAATAGAATAGTATCTGTAACCGGAGGCAAAGTCAATTATAGTGTATTTGGTGGATCAAACGGAGCAACCGGTACAAATGGAGACGGTACACTAAACGGTACAACATATATATATATTGGCGGAAAAGCCCAAATTGGTGATGAAAATCTAATAAATACAAACTCAACTTTATATGGAGCTGAATCTGGAAGTGTTTTTGGAATCGGAAATGGTAGAACTGAATATGAAACAATTGGATCTTGTGATAACTCTATAATCATAATTGATGATAAAGCAACAATTAAAAAAAATATTTATGGTGGCGGTAACTATGGCGCAACAGGAATATCAAGCACATCAAACACATCTTATACAAAAATAATAATAAATGATGGACTAATAGAAGGATCTGTTTATGGCGGTGGCAATAAAAACGGAAGTGGTTCATCAAGTAAAACAGCAACTATCAATATTACAATGAATAAAGGAAATATTCTAGGCAGTTTATACGGTGGAAGTAATGAAAAAGGAACCATTTATGGAAGTGTTAATATAAACGTTAATGGCGGAGAAGTAACAAACTCTGTCTACGGCGGTGGAAGAGGCGGATATACAAATTCATCAAATCCAGGAACCTTTGTTCGTGATAATGTTAAAGTTGTAATCGGTGATAAAAATATTAATGTAACACCAATTATAAATACAAGTGTTTATGGCGGAAGTGCCTTTGGAACAGTAAACGGCGCAGGCGCAAGCACAAATGTATCATCGTCAAAAGTAGAAGTAATTGTAAACAAAGGAATAATTACTAATGTCTTCGGCGGAGGCGAAGGAGATGCAACCTATACTCCAGGTGTTTTAGGCGATATAGAAGTAACTATAAATGGTGGAACAATCACAAATACTTTTGGCGGAAACGATAAAAGTGGTAAACCAAACGGAAATATAACCGTTACAATAAATGATGGCACAATTACAAATGTTTATGGTGGCGGTAATGAAACATCCGCAAACACAACTAATGTTTACCTAAATGGTGGAACAACAACCAAAATATTTGGCGGTTCCAACAATAGCGGTGATGTTACTCAAAGTAATGTTAAAACAACCGGCGGAAAATGTGAAGTTCTATATGGCGGAAATAACCAAGGAGGAACAACCGGTATAACTAATGTTTTAGTTGAAGGCGGTGAAATAAAAACTGTTTATGGTGGTGGCGATAAGACATCAGTAAATACAAGCACTAATGTTAATATAAAATCACCTGTTGAAACAGTATTTGGTGGATCAAACCTTGAAGGAACAATTCCTGTAACCAATATTCAAATAAACAATACCAAAGTAACCAATGTTTATGGTGGTAACAATCAAGGTGGAACATCAAATGAAACAAACGTTGATATAAACGGAATTTATGTTGAAAACCTATATGGTGGTGGCTTAAAAGCCGAAACAATGCGCGCAAACTTAAATATAAATTATGGTATTGTTAAAAATGCCTTTGGCGGCGGTAATGAAGCTGGAGCTGAAACAACAAATATTAATCTAAAAAATGCAAGTATAATTAATCTATTTGGCGGATCAAACACAAGCGGAACAGTTAATACAAGCAATATTAAAAATAATGGAACAACTAGCAGTAATTTATCTGCAACATTTGAAATAAGTGAATCAAATGTAAATCAAACAGGTACAACCGGTCATAAAGCAAGTGAAAAAATAAAAACTAAAATAACAAATAAAACTGGTGCTAACCTAACAAAATGGAATCTTTACATTATAACAAGTCCAAGTATATTTGATTCAAACTGGAGTAGTACGAAAGTAAACTATGAAAATAATGTATATTATGCCGACGAAACCAATCAATGGTATGGAACAAATACCCTAAACAATAACCAAGATCATGAATTTGAATTTAACATTCATTCCTATGATGAATACGAGAACTTTAAAATATATGGTTATGTAATTGTTGGAACTGATGCAAATGGCAATCAATATACAACCGGACTATTAATTGATAAATCTTATGGCGGTAATAACCTAGGTGGTAGCACTATAAATGCTAACATCAATTTAACAGCCGGAAATATAAATACATTATATGGCGGTGGTAAAAAAGCCGAAACAACAAACGCTACAACAAATGTATCAAATGTAACAATAAATGAAGGAATATATGGTGGTGGCGATGCCGCACCTGTTCAAAAAGTTATAATAAATATAACATCATCAGTAATCGGAAACGAAAATAAAGATGCCGTTGTCTATGGCGGAGGTAACTCAGCCGATGTAAATGAACAACTAGAACTTATAGTAAATAAAACAACTATTTATGGAACAGTTTATGGAGGCGGAAACGCTGGTGCTGTAAATACCGTTGCAAAAACAACCATAACTGAAAGTAATATATCAAAAAATATATTTGGTGGCGGTAATCAAGCATCCGTTCAAAAAACGGAATTAAACATATCAAATAATACTATAGTTGAACAAAATATCTATGCCGGCGGAAACTTAGGTGAAGTAAAAGAAGGTACGATAAGTACTGTTCAAGACTCAACAATCAAAGAAAGTATTTTTGGCGGAGGAAATAAAGCAATGGTAACTAAAGATGCCATCCTAAATATTACAAAAGTAAACGCTAAAAATATCTATGGCGGTGGGGATGCCGCAGGCTTAAAAGGAAATACTGAAATAAAAATCAAAGAAAGCAATATCACAAATGCTGTATATGGTGGCGGTAATGGTGAAAACTCTTTAGTTGAAGGAGATACATCAGGAGAACAAAATCCAGCTAAAATATATGGAAATACAAAAGTTGAAACAGATAATAAAACAACAATAAAAACTATCTATGGTGGTGGAAATGCCGCAATAGTAGAAGGAAATACAAATGTTTATGTATCAGGAACAACTATCACAAATAGCATATATGCTGGTGGTAATGGTGTAACTGCAATCGTATATGGAAATACAAATCTTGATATAGATAATTTAGCAAATATTACAAATCACGTATTTGGTGGCGGAAATGCCGCTGCAACCGGAAGAGAATCAGTAAATAATTCAAAAGGAATTGTAAATATTGTTGGAGCAACAATTGGCGGAAATGTTTATGGTGGGGCTAATACATCAAGACTATATGGCGAAACAACCGTTAATATTGGAACAAATGTAAGCACTAATCAAAACCTAATAAAATCAGATATTCAAATAAACGGAACAGTATTTGGTGGTGGTGAAGCAAACGCATCCGGAAGTGAAGAATATGACTATTCCTTCATAAGTGTAACCAAAGGAATTGAAATTAATATAAATGCTAAAGACCATAATAATTTCACAATAAAAGGATCAATATTTGGAAGCGGAAACGCCTCATCAACAACTGGATATAGTTATATAAACATATATAATTATGGGACAAAAACAAATATCAAAGAAAATATATCAATTCAAAGAGCTGATATAGTGTCATTAAATAATTCATTTATTGAATTAAAAGGCGCAACCGATAGAACAAATGAATACTCAACCGTATTATTCTCTCTAAGTAGAATTGATGAATTAAAACTAATAAATAATACATCATTATACTTGCAAAATGGATCAAATCTAGTTAAAAAGTTAGTTAGTCTAAATGAAAACAACGAAAAAGGAACAGTTGATTTAACAAACGGTCTAAATCGAAACACTAACAATCGACTATATATGTTAGAAGGAAAAAATCTAAATATAGCAACAAATGAAAACGTAACAGCCTTCGGTGAAGTATCAGGAATGACTTTCTTCGGAATGTATCTAAAAAGTAGAACAGGTGAAATTGTAACAGCACTTTATTCGGACTTTAAACCAACTGATGATGTATCAAGCGGTGATATTTATTACTTTACAAAAGGAAGTTATGTATTAGGTCTTCATAAAACAAATCACAATATTGAAGAAGATGGTTTTTATACTAACTATGCCAATGAAGAAGGAACAGGAATTGAAATAAAATACATTGAACCAACACCAGACGCTGCAACATTCTATATGTGGATGATTGGTGAAAAAGTTGATTCATATGAAATAACCCTAACAGCATCTAAATATTCAACATTAGGGGCATATGAATTATCGTTATTAAATCACGCATCAGCAAATACAACATTCTCAATATTAGGCGCTAACTTTGCTGGACTTGAACAAAATATAAAACTAATAGAATATGATAAAATACCACGAATCGCATCCACAACCGAAGAAGCCAATACTATATTTGGCCTAAATATGAAATCGGGTCAAAACGGATGGATAACAAAAGGAAGTACGGATTTCCTAACAGAAGGAAGTGCCGTAAGTGGAACAAAAGACTATAAAAGAGAAAATTCGAGCGGTGCACCTAGCTTAGTGTTCTATTTTTATCATTCCAAAAATATAACTGAAACAAAAAATCTTGGAGCAGTAACAATATCTTTAGTTGCAATTACTCCAATTGATGACCTTAATAATGAAGTAAAAAGAATTAACATAAACGTTAATTTATCAACCGCACTATATAATACAAACGATTATGAAGGAACTATTTCTCCAGGAAAACAATATGAAATGTTTGCAACCTCATCAACGAATATTACATCAAAAAGTAGTTTTAGTACATATTACTCATTATATATAACAAGTGAAACATCACCATATAAAACAGGATATCATCGAAGCATTGTATCAACATACCTATACCCTGTAAATACAGAAATAACAATGATTGACTTCCACGTAGCAAGTAAACCCGTATATTATTACTACGTAGTAAATGAAACAGACTTTGTAAATCAACAACTAGAATATAACACATACGGTGAAGTATCATATGATTTATCAAAATTCATCAAAATGGGAAGTACAAGCTCAAACAATAACTATAATGATGAAATATCTAATAATACATACTATAATAACGGCGCGGCCGAAGAAGAATTCATATTTATGGTAGACTTCAAAGATACTAATATAACAGAAAACGTCTTAGAAAAATCATTATTAATTGAATTAAGAAATGATGAAAACCAAACACTAATAAGCGTTCTTGGAATTGAACAATCAACCTTACTATATAACTTGTATGTTGGTAAAGATGCAACAATCGAATTAGATGGAAATCTATCAGCAAATACAATTTATAGAGGTGAAAATACTAACTTAGATTTAAACATCAAGTTCACACAAGAAAAATTAAACTCAAACACAATATATGATACAAACTATGATGACCAAAGACTAGGAATAAAAATATCAATATATGATAGCAATAACAATCTATTAAGTAACTCAAGTTTAATGGGTGTTAACTATACATATGACGGAAATATTTATTATCCAAGATATGACGGAACAACGAGAATAAATCTAGCAGAAAGAGTCGCTAATCTCGCTCCTCGTTTAAAAATAAGTACAGCAAATAGTAACCTTGCAACCGGTGAATATAGAATTGTAATAGAATCATTTGGATCACCAGATGGAATCTATTATGGACTAGAATCATCAGATAGATTAGAATTAAATCTAAATGTAATTGATAATATTTATGGCTTAAAAGTATCAACACGAGATGATACAATGTTTATTGATAAAGAAACAGGATTTGTTTTAGATGAAAATAATGCATTCCCATTTAAAGTAGAACACGTATCAGGACTAGCAAACCCTAATACAACAATAAAACTAGCACGTAGAAGTTATGAGACAGTATATACAACTGAATATAATGTAGTCGATTTAAAAGACTATGTAACAAATCAGTTTCCAATCAAAAAAACAAACGAATATGTTTTATCAACAAATCCAGGTGCGAGCACTGATTACTATCTATACTTTAAAGAAGGATTATTATCAGGAACATATAAAATAATCATAAGCCTGTATGATGGTGATAACTATATTGGTGAAGTATATCAATATATAATAATAAAATAGGAGGTAAACATGACAAGAAAAGAAATAGAAGAACTAACCGATGAAGAAATAATCGAACTATATAAAACAATTGACAATTTTCTCAAATATCTCGAAAAAGAAGTAGAAGGTGACGCAAGTGTTAAATGAGTTTAAACAAAATATTGAAGTTCAAAAGGAAGTGCTAAATGCACTTCCTCGGAACAACAATAAAAATCAAAAAAACTATATAGGCAAAGTAGTAGAAATATTAGAAAAATATAAAGAAACAAATGAAATAGTAATAAGTGAAATTAAAAAAAGAAAAAAAAGATATGAATCATTAGAAGAAAATTCTAAAATTGAAAAAATATCTAAAAAAATAAACTCACTAAAACCATTACTAAACCTAACAAATCCATTTGCAACCTCCTATGAAAAAAGTAACCTAGATCAAATACTTTATGAATTAGGTCACTTTTATGAAAATGACTTAGAAAAAGTAAATGAAGACATTAAAAAAGGTATCAATGTATTTGAAAAAGTAGGTATTACTCTAACAAACGATGACTTTATGTATAGCTATTATAGCAATAAATATATGGAAAAGTTTTTAAACCCCGAAATATGCGCCGAAGAATTGAAACAAAACTTTGAAGAAATATATTGGAAATGTCCAGAAATCATAACGCATATAACATTAAACTTTAAATATCTTTATTATCAAAATAAGAAAAAATTTGATGCCTATTATGAAGATAAAAAAGAAAGTCTAATTAATGTTCAAAACGACTATAAAAATTTAGTTGAAGAAAAAGAAGAATTAATAAGAAATGATGCCTATCTTTTACAAAAATCATTTTTAGAAGGAAAACTAAATATAAATGATTATACACAAGATAAAATTAAAAAAGCCTATAAATCAGTTGTAAATGAAGAAAATGAAGAAAAAATCAAAGAAGAAGTAATTAAACTATATAATAATGTAATAGAATATAAAAATTATTTAGACTTTGAATATATAATAACTGATTTAAAAAATCTATATAAAGAAAAAGACAAATATAAAAACATTTATATAAATAAGAAAAAAGAAATAGATAAAATTGAAAGTAAACTATTTAAAAATGTAAAAATAATATTTAAAAAGGAAAAAAAGTTTGAAGTTTTAAATAGTATTATAAATACCGAAATAAGTAATTTAAAAGAAAGATATGAAGAATTAGAACAAAATAGCTTTCTAGAACAAATAATGAATTTAGAAGAAAATACAACCCTATATGACCTATTTGTCCTAGCACTATCTAATTATACATACCTTGTCAAAAAAGAAGAAACAAATGTAAGTAAGTTAAACGCCTTTATAACAAATCCAAGAATAAATATTTTAAAAAATATCTTAATAAACGAAGAAAAAAATATTGGACTATTAATAATGGACCGCTATAATCTATTTGGATTTAACTTAACAAAAGAACAATTAGAAAAAGATAATTTAGATAACCTAATAAAAGAACTAGAAACAATATTAGGAAGTATAGAAATGGAAAAATTAAGTATAACAGAAAACAAAATAAAGTTCATTAAAGAAAGCAGTCAAATACTTGCATAAGAAAATGTAATATGCTATACTTAAAAAGGTGATAGAATGAAAAAAGTTTTAAAAATAATAGGAGGAATATTCCTAGCAGCATATGTAGTAGTCGCAATAGTACTAACAGTGTTATTATTAAATTATAATAAATATAACGTAACAGAAATAAATGGAAATACCTTTATAATAGTAAAAGATGAAGAATTAAAACCAAGCTTTCAAAAAGGTGATTTAGTAATCGTAAAAAGAAATGCTATGAAAGAAGTAGAAATAGGCGATAAAATCTTTTTCTATGATATATATGAAGGAAACGTATCAGTTAACTTAGGAACAGTAGTTAATAAAGAAGAAGTTACAAGAAAAGAAACACGCTTTATTGTAGATGGTGATTATGCAATACCACCAGAAGATTTTATTGGAAAAGCATCAACAAGTAAAGTCTATAGCAATTGGGGTTTAGTAATATCAATACTAGAATCAAGATTTGTATTCTTATTTCTAATAATATTCCCTATACTTATGCTTTTCATCTATGAAGTAAGTGTATTAATAAGAGAAATAAAGAGTCCAAAAGAAGATGAATAAAAAAATACTATATTTACTATTTATTTCGTTTGTTTTAATAACAACTTATGAAGTAATGGATGCTTATGGACTATTTGAAAGTAAAAATAAACTAGTAGTTAATCAAAATGTCGCTCGCTGGAAAATACTAATAAATGGAAGCAATATAACCGAGGAAGATTTCGTTATTAATTCCATAAACGTAGAAGGCAATGAAAATGTCTTAAATGGTAAACTAGCGCCCGGTGTAAGAGGATATTTTGATGTCGAAATAGATCCCAAAGCAGATACATCAATTGTTTATAGTATATCATTTGACTTTAGTCAAATAAGTGATAGTTTTATAGTAGAAAATATCGAAGAAACAACAAGTGGAAACTTAATAAGAACAGATGAATCAACTTATTCAAAAGTAATAACCCTAAATGAAATAAAAGAAAATAAAAAAAATAATGTAAGAGTTTATTTAAAATGGGAAAATAAAGAAGACAATAACGCAACAGATAGTAAGATAGGTCTTACAGAGAATAATTACATTAATATACCGGTTTCCGTTTCCGCAATGCAATATTTTGGTGAAGACATAGAAGAATATCAAGAAAATGGACAATAAAAGAGGTGATGTTAAATGTTAAAGTATCTAAATAAAATATTTCAAATATTTATTGATATTTTAATATTTATAATCACCCTTTTAGTTTTTTTATCACTATATAATATGATATCTATAAAAGTTTTACATAAAAATCAAAACAATATATTTGGAATAACAATCTTTGAAATCGTAAGTGGAAGTATGGAACCAACTATAAATGTTAAAGACTTAATAGTAGTTTCTCAAACAGATAAAATAAAAGAAAATGATATAATAACATACCGTGATAATAATGATTTTATAACCCACAGAGTAATTAAAATTGAAGGTGACATTTTAACAACAAAAGGTGATTCTAATAATAGCACGGATACCAAAATAAACAAATCAAAAATAGTCGGCAAAGTATTATTAATCATACCAAAAGGTGGCATAATAAGAGAAATATTAATTAAACCAAAGGTAATAATATCAATAGTAATAACCCTAATACTATTTAGTCTCTGTTCATCTTATATACCCAAAAATAAAAGAGAAAAACCTGAACTAATAGAATTAGAAGAACCAATCGAATTTATTGATTTAAGAAGGAGAAAATAATATGTTTGATAAAAAGAAGTTATTAAAAATGAATAAATTAACAATTGGAGTAATATTAGTATTTTTACTTATGCTTTTAGTACCATTTGCCTATTCCAAACTATTTAGTACTTCAAATTCTATATCTCAAATTGAAACAGCCTTCTTTCTCTTAAAAAGCAATTATTACACAGGAACAATTAAATTAACGGAATTAGAGCCAAGAAGTGAACCATATTCATATAAATTTAAAATCGCTAATAATGATGGAACAAGTAGACTAGAAACAAAACTAGAATATACACTAAAATTAGTAACAACAACTAACTTGCCAATAACATATAAACTATATATGAATAATAATAAAGAAAATATAATAAAAAGCGATACAACAGCAAAAGACGAAGAAAATGGAGCATATTTTAGAACTCTAGAAACAGATAAAGTGATATTTGGATATGAACAAAACGAAGAAAATATCTATGAATTAATAATAGATTTTCCAGAAGAATATGGAAGCCTTGAATATCAAGACACAATTGAGGCCATATTTGTACAAATAGATGCTAAACAAATAATTGAATAGCATTTTCCCGTTATAAAATAAGAGATTTAAAACAAAATAAAAAAAATGTCGAAATATGCTTGATATTTTAGAATGAAGTATGATATACTTATAGAGTAAAATATAGTAAGCTAAAAGGAGTGAAAAGATGAAAGATAAAGAGACTTTAAGAAAGCAAAGACAAAAACGTAGGAAATATAGATTACTGATATTATTACTTTTATTATTTGGAACAGGAACATTACTAACAACATCAACATATGCATGGTTCACTTCAAATAAAAATGTTTCAGTAGAAAGTTTGCAAGTTAACATTGAAGCTAAAAATGGTATTCAAATATCAGCAGACGGAACTAACTGGAAAGCTATGGTACAAAGAACTGATTTAGCAGGCGCTAAGACAGGAAAATACCAAGCTGCAGTTAACCAATTACCAACAATTCTAGAACCAGTTTCAACAGCAGCTGTTCCAGATGCTAATGGTAGATTACCAATGTATTACGGTGTTATTGAAACATCAGAAACACCAGCTCATAACGGACAATATATTCTAACAACAACAAAAGAAGAAGAAAAAGATGACAGTGCTAGAGTTCCAGGCGATCCAGCTGGTAAATATATTGCATTTGATTTATTCTTTAAAGTAAATACTGAAACACAAGTATATTTAAATGCAGGATCTGGTGTAACTACAACAGATGCTCAAGATACAGGTATTAAAAACGCTGCAAGAATTGCTTTAGTTAATTTAGGTAACATAGCTGATGGTTCAGCGCTAGATGCCATTCAAGGACTAAATAACGGAGCAAGTTCAACAGTAACATTATGGGAACAAAACTATGATGTTCATACACCAGCCGGTGTTAAACAAGCAAAAGACGTATATGGACTTGATACAATGGAAAATGGCGCACCTGCATTATCATATAAAGGTGTAATCGATACAATAACAAAAGCAGAAGATATCTTACAAAGTGATACTTCAAGCGAAACAAAGTTTAAAAGTGTTGATCCAACAATCAAAACTGTTGCAGGATTCTCAAGCAATCAAGCATTATTTTCTTTACCTGCCGGAATTACAAAAATAAGAGTATATATGTGGGTTGAAGGACAAGATGTTGACTGTGAAAACAACGCATCAGGAGGAACAATCAAGTTTGATTTAAAAATAACTACAAACGCAGAATAGGAATGTAAAATTCCTATTTTTTTTAAAACGAATTATCTTGCAAAAATAATACCTTTATGATACAATTATATTGGTGATATCAATGAAGGACAAAGCTAAAGCAGTAGAACTAATAAAGAAAAAAATAAATGATGACACCTTTTTGACATATGAAGAAATATCAACATTAACAGGATATAATGTAAAATATTTATTCAAACTAAAAAATGATATATTAGACAATAAATTTACCCTTGAACACGGCAATAAAAATCGCAAACCCGTTAATGCTTTATCAGAAGCAGAAAAACAAAAAATTGTAAACCTATATAGAAGATCAAACGCAAGTATAAGAAAGTTTTGTAAGTTTTATCACACACGAAGCTATTCTTGTATATATAATATATTAAAAGAAAACGGTTTAATCAAATAATCGCTTTTTTTTAAACCAAAAATATAGTATAATTATTAAGAGGTGTATCTATGCAAAAAAAACTAACTCAAATAATAAATGAAATAAAAAAACACGAAAATATCGTAATAATGGGTCATAAAAATGCTGATTTAGATGTTCTGGCATCCGAAATATGCATGTTTCAAATAGTAAAAGCCCAAGGAAAAGACTGTTATATATATTTAGACGCTGATGCCTATAATCCATCAATTGAAAAAGCAATCTATTATTTAAAAAGATATAATAAAACAATATATTTAACAAGAACATTAAATAAAAAAATAATAAATGAAGAAACATTACTAATAATAGTAGATACCCAAGTACCACAATTACTAGAAAATGAAGAAGTACTAGAAATATGTAGAGATGTAATAATTATTGACCATCACAGCACAAATAAAAGATATATGCCAAAAGTAAAAATCGAACACGTTGATCCTACGAAATCAAGTGTTGTTGAAATAATGGTTAGCTATCTAAAAGACTTAAACTATAAACCAGATAGTTTAATATCAACAATAATGCTAGCAGGAATGGAAATAGATACCAATAACTTTAACACTAAAACAACAGCTGAAACATATGAAGCAGCAGCCTTTCTAGCCCGTAATAAAGCAAACCAAATATTAAAAAGAAAAATACTAAAAGAAAGCAAAGAAGCTTATATTAAAAGAAATGAATTAATAAAGAAAAGCTTTATGATAACTAAAGATGTTGCCATCTGTGTTTTAGACAATAAAGTTTATTACCGCAGTGATTTAGCTGAAATTGCCGAAGATTTACTAACCCTAGATAAAGTAGAAGCAGCCTTCACAATCGGAAGAACCGAAACCAATGAAGTAAGTATAAGTGCAAGATCACTTGGAAACGTTGATGTAAAAAAAATAATGCAAGCCCTAGGAGGTGGAGGCCATAAAAATGAAGCAGCCGCCCAAATAACAGGAACAACATTAGAAGAAATAAAACAAAAATTAATTGAACTAATAAAGAGGTGAAAAATATGCAAGTAATATTAACAGAAGATGTAAAAGGTAAAGGAAAAAAAGGAACAGTAATTAAAGTAAAAGACGGTTATGGAATGAATTATCTAGTAAAAAATGGTTTAGGAGTACCAGCAAATGAAGAAAATATGCACAAACTAAAACTAGATAACAATAAAAAAGAAAGAGAAGAAAACGAAAGAATCGAAGAAGCCAAAAAAGATAAAGAAAAAATTGAAAAATTAAACCTTTCATTCAAAGTGAATACCGGTAAAAACGATCAAGTATTTGGTACTATAAGTACTAAACAAATCGCATCTGCTTTAGAACAAAAAGGAATAAAAGTAGATAAGAAAAAAATAATTCTTGATCACCAATTAAGTTCACTAGGATTCCACGATATTAAAATTGAACTACACAAAAAAGTAACCGCTAACCTAAAAATTGAATTAAAAAAATAGGAGGCATATATGAATACAAGAATTGAACCAAACAATCAAGATGCTGAAAAGTCCGTTTTGGCATCAATGCTAATGAGTAAATATGCCCTTCAAAAATGTACAGATTCCCTTATAAAAGAAGAATTTTATAATGACAATCACTCTAAAATATTTGAAGCAATGAAAAGCCTAAATGATAAAGGAATTATTGTTGATATAACAACATTATCAGCTGAACTTGATAGACAAAAAGTCTTAAAACAAGTAGGAGATATTGACTATTTAAGTGAATTAAACAATTTTATACCATCAGCAGCCAATGTAGATGAATATATAAATATAGTTGAATCAAACTATTTACTAAGAAGAATGATATCAGTAACAACCAAAATAACAAATGATTGTTACAATTCAACATTAAGTGTAGCTGATATATTAGATGGAGCATCAAGAGAAGTATGTAATATCGCACAAAGTCAAAGAGGATCAGAATTTAGAAACATTCAAGAAGTATTATTATCAACTCAAAGAAATATTGAAGAATTAGTTAAAAATCAAAAAGCTGTAACGGGAACATCAACTGGATTTAATGAAATAGATAAAGTAACAGCCGGATTACACGGAAGTGAATTAACAATACTAGCAGCTCGTCCTGGTATGGGTAAAACTGCAATGGGCTTAAATATCGCAACCAATGTTGCAATTAATTCCGGTAAACCAGTAATAATTTATAACTTAGAAATGACCGCCGAACAACTAGCAATGCGTATGATTTCCTCAGTAGGTCAAATAGATAATAATAAGTTAAAAACTGGTCAATTAGAAAATCAAGACTGGAAAAAACTAAATGAAGCCTTTTCAAGATTAGGTAACTCCAAAATATTTATAGGTGATACCCCAGGAATAACCATAAGAGAAATAAGAAGTCAATGCCGAAGACTTAAATCTCAGTATAAAGATTTAGGCCTAATTCTAATTGATTACTTGCAATTAATAACAGCTGGACCAGGATACAATAACAATAGACAACAAGAAGTATCAGACATATCAAGAAGTCTAAAAACCATGTCTCTAGAATTAAATGTACCCGTAATTGCAATGGCACAGTTATCAAGAAGCGTTGAAGGAAGAGAAGATAAAAGACCAATTTTAAGTGACTTAAGAGAATCAGGATCAATCGAGCAAGATGCCGACTTAGTAGCATTCTTGCATAGTGACGACTACTATAAAAGAGAAAACTCAATTGATCAATTTACAGCCAAAATGGAATATATAATTGCAAAACACAGAAATGGTAGCACGGCTACAATAAATCTAGCATTTAAAAAGAATACAAGTACATTCCAAAACTTTACAACAGAAGAGGAACCAAATGCAGCTTAGTATATTAGCAAGTGGATCAAAAGGTAATTCCTGTTATATTAAAACAAATAACCATAACATTTTAATTGATATCGGTTTAACATCATTAACAATTGAAAGAAGATTAAAACAAATAAATGTTAAACCCAAAGATATTGATATAATCTTACTTACACATACCCACGTTGATCACGTAGCTGGTTTAAAAGTGTTTGTAAAAAAATATAAACCAAAAGTATACTTATCAAGAAAAATGTATAAAGAATTAGGTTTAAATCTATTAGACTATGAAATATTAGAAGACGAAATAAAAATAGATACACTATTTATAGAAACAGTTCAAGTATCACATGATGTTGAATGTAACGGCTATATCTTAACTGAAAATAATAAATCAGTTGTCTATATAACAGATACCGGATATATTCACGAAAAAAACTATGAAAAATTATCAAATAAAAACATCTATGTAATTGAAAGTAATCACGATGTTGAAATGCTAATGACTGGGAAATATCCCTATCACTTAAAACAAAGAATCCTAAGCTCAAGAGGACACTTATCAAACGATGAAACAGCCTATTATTTAAAACAAATAATCGGACCAAATACTGAAAAAGTATACCTTGCCCATTTAAGTGAAGAAAATAATACCCCTGAAAAAGCATATAGTAAAACATCAGAAATACTTGAAAACACTAAGATAGAACTAATAGTCGCTAGTCAAAATGAAGAAACGGAATTAATAACAGTATGATAAAATTAATAAGTGTAGGAAAAATAAAAGAAAACTTCTATAAAGAAGCAATCAAAGAATATGAAAAAAGATTATCTAAATATACAAAACTAAATATAATTGAATTAGAAGATGAACCAAATATAAATGGTATTCCAAAAGAAGGAGAAAAAATTTTAAAAAACATAAATGAAAAAGATTATGTAATAACCCTTGAAATCGAAGGAAATATGCTAACAAGTGAAGAATTAGCAAAAAAAATAGATGAAACTCTTCAAATTAATTCAAACATAACCTTTGTAATAGGAGGATCTTATGGAATAAGTAATAAAGTAAAAGAAAGAAGTAATTATAAACTATCTTTTTCCAAACAAACATTTCCTCATCAATTATTTAGAATAATGTTTTTAGAACAACTTTATAGAACCTTTAAAATAAATAATAATGAAACATATCATAAATAATGAATAAAAAAAAATAATCGCACCATAAATTAATTGGAGGCGATTTTTTTGAAAAACATAATCATAATAATCGGAATAATTTTAACTTATATATTAATAGGATCCTATATGGAAACAAAAGTAATAAAAGATGAATCAATAAGATTAAGAATACTTGCAAACTCTAATACGATAGAAGACCAAAGAATTAAAATGGAGGTCGCAAAAAGTGTACAAAAAGAATTATATGAATTATTAAAAGATACCAAAGATGTTAAAGAAGCAAGAACCAGAATCTTAGATAATTTAGAAACCATAAAAAAGGAAGTAGAAACAACTTTACAAAATAATGACACATCTCTAAATTATCGAGTTAATTATGGAAAAAATTACTTTCCTAGCAAAAATTATAAAGGAATTAACTATAATGCCGGAGAATATGAATCACTCCTTGTATCTCTAAATCAAGGCAAAGGTGACAACTGGTGGTGTATATTATTTCCACCTCTTTGCCTATTAGAAGCTGAAGAATCAAATGATGTAGAATACAAATTATTAGTAAAAGAAATAATCGAAAAATATTCATAAAGCATAAAGTAAAACATACGCTTTTTTAGGTGATAAAATGATTCTTTTAATCGCACTAAGCTTAAGTATGGATGCCTTTTCCCTAGCCCTAGCATATGGAACAAATAAAATTGCAAACAAAATAAAATATACACTATCAATAATAGTAGGTTTATTTCACTTTATTATGCCAATTATAGGGTACTTTATAGGAACAATAATAATGCAAATAATCAAAATAAAACCCAATATAATAGTAAGTATTATACTTACATTTATTGGAATAAATATGTGTATAACTAAGAAAGAAAAATTAGACCCATTAAAAAGTATAATTGAAATACTCCTATTTTCATTAGCAGTTTCTCTAGATAGCTTTTCTGTAGGCTTAGGCTTAAAAGCAATAACAAATAATATTTATAAAGCATCATCCATATTTTCTATAACAGCCGGAATTATAACCTATCTAGGATTAATACTCGGCCATAAAATATCTCAAAAAGTAGGTCACCTAGCGCCCACTCTAGGTGGAATATTTTTAATATTAATAGGGCTACTATATATATTCAAATAAGGCTATCTCAAATGGTCTTTTTTAATGCCATAAATTAAAAACTTGCAATTTTATTATAAAATATGTATAATGAAGAAGGTGATACAATGCTTGAAAATTTAAAATCAATATTAAATACAGCAAAAACAAATAAATATGCCGTTCCCCACTTTAACATAAATAACTTAGAATGGACCAAATATATCCTAGAAGAATGTAATAAATTAGAAAGCCCAGTTATCCTTGGTGTAAGTGAAAGCGCAATAAAATATATGGGCGGATATAAAACAGTAGTAAGTCTAGTAACAGGATTAATTGAAGACCTAAACATAAAAGTACCTGTATGTCTTCATTTAGATCACGGAAAAACAATCGAAAGTTGTAAAAAAGCATTAGATGCCGGATTTAAATCAGTAATGATTGATGCATCAAACTATGAATTAGAAGAAAACATTAAAATAACCAAGGAAGTAGTAAAGCTTGCTAAAAAATATGAAGCAACCGTTGAAGCCGAAATAGGCGTAGTTGGTGAAAAAGATAAAGATGCAATATATGCGAGTACACAGGACTCTATAAAATTAGTAAAAGAAACAAACATTGATGCTCTAGCACCTGCACTTGGAAGCTGTCACGGACTATATAAAGATGCACCCAAAATAAACTATGAAAGAATGGAAGAAATATCAAAACAAACAAATATTCCCCTTGTTCTTCACGGAGCAACAGGATTAGATGATGAAACCATTAAAAAATCAATCGAATGTGGAACAACCAAAATAAACATTAATACAGAATTACAATTAGTATGGAGTAAAAAAGTAAGAGAATATTTAAACGAAAATAAAGAAGTATATGATCCAAGAAAAATAATCTCATCAGGTGAAGAAGAAATAAAAAAAGCCATAAAAACAAAATTAGAAATACTAGGAAGTATTGGAAAGTCGCAAAAATAGACAAATAACATACTTTATTAGTGAAAGGAAGTAAAAATGAAAGAATTTATAATTGAAGGAGGACATTTATTAAGCGGTGAAATAAAAATAAGTGGAGCTAAAAATGCTGCTCTAGCACTTATCCCAGCTGCTTTATTAAGCAATAAGAAAGTAAAAATATATAATGTCCCAAATATATCAGATATTGAAAACATCAAAGAAATATTAAGACATCTTAATGTTAAGATGAAAGAAACAAAAGAATATTTAGAAATAGACGCGAGTAAACTAATAAATGCCCCTGTTCCTGAAGAAATATCAAAAAAATTAAGAGCATCATATTATTTTATGGCAGCTCTATTAGGAAGAGAGAAAAAAGTCGTAATGCACTTTCCAGGAGGATGTAATATAGGTAAAAGACCAATTGACCAAACTCTAAAAGGATTTGTTGGATTAGGCGCAACAATAGATATGATCGATGATTGTTATACCATAACAGCTGATAATCTAAAAGGATCTAAAATATATTTAGATATGCCAAGTGTAGGCGCAACAATCAATACTCTAATTGCATCCGTACTTGCAGAAGGAACAACAATAATTGAAAATGCAGCAAAAGAACCAGAAATAGTAAATGTTGCTGAAATGTTAAATAATATGGGAGCAAACATAAAAGGCGCTGGAACAAGCACCATTGAAATAAACGGCGTAAAAGAACTTCACGAAGCTGAAGTAAAAGTAATACCAGACCGCATAGAAGCTGGAACCTATGTATTAGCAGGTGCCTTAGTTGGAAATAATTTAAAAATAGAAAATATTGTACTAGAACATATAGAAGCTCTAATAAATAAATTAGAAGAAATGGGCTTTGAAATGATAAAAACAAATACAAGTATAACAATAAGTGCTAACAAAGAAATGAAACCAGCAAATATAACAACCAAAGGATATCCAGGCTTTCCAACCGACTTACAACAACCAATTGTAACCCTTTTATCAGTATGTAAAGGCTATTCAATTGTTGAAGAAACAATATATGAAAATAGATTCAATAATGTTGAATACCTAAATAAATTAGGTGCTAATATAACAATAAATAAAAGAAAACTATTCATAGAAGGCGTTGAAAAATTGTATGGAACTGAAGTTGAAGCAACTGACCTAAGAGCCGGAGCCTGTCTTTTACTAGCTGCTCTAATCGCCGAGGGAACGACAACCATTAAAAATGCTGACTATATCTTAAGAGGCTATGAAAGCATAACAGAAAAACTTAAGAATGTCGGTGCTAAAATTGAATTAGAAGAATATAATAAAGTAGGTATATAGCCTACTTTTTTAAGGTGATAAAATGAAAATAAAAACAATAATTATTTTATTAACAATTGTGTTCATAACTTTTCTAATTTATATCTTCAATAAAGATGAAAAAATATATGTATTAAGTTTAGGTAAAAATGAAAGTAATTCTTCCTATATAGATGCACTAAAGCAAAAATTAAAAGAAAACAATTTACTCGAACAAAATATAAACATAACTAAAGACTTAAATCAAATACTAGAAGACATAAATCAAAATAAAACAGTTCAAACAAGAACAATGAAAAATCACTTAATAAAAGCAGATATTATAATAGTAACAACTACATCAAACAAAGAAAATATAAATGAATTATTAAAAGAAATAAAAAAATATTCTAAAGAAAAAATAATACTAATAGGAGAAAATACAAGCGATAATATCAAAATATCAAGAAAATATGAAGTAGAATTCATTAAAAAAAATCTTAATCAAGATCAAATATATGAAAATATCTATGAAATAATAGAAGAAAATCTAATAAAATAAAACATTTTTTATAAATAAACTTGAAAAAATTAATTTATACTGATATAATATGAAAGAATTAATTTTCTATGGCTTATTATAAGCTATGGCGGAAGGAGATAAAAAATGGGAAAATATGTAAAAACAACTGTTACTTGCGCTTGTGGAAATACATTTGAAGTAATGTCAAATAAAGAAACATTACACGTAGAAGTATGTAACAAGTGTCATCCTGCATTTACAGGAACACAAGGCAAAAAAGCAAAAACAGGACGTGTTGAAAAATTCAATAAAAAATATGGACTAGACAAATAAAAGTCCTTTTTTTTTTATTTTTTTTATGCTACAATTATAAAGAAGGTGAACATATGAAGAAAATATTACCAGCACTAATAATTGTAATATCAATTATATTAGTATATTTCATATTCAATAAAGAAACTAAAATAGAATGCTCAAAAAAAACGCTAACAGATGAATATACATTAACATCGAAATATAAAGTTTACTATAAAAATAAAGAAGTATATAAAATATTAATTGAAGAAGAGATTGAAGCATCAACATCAACTAAATTAGATGAAATAACAAAAAATATAGATGAAACCTATAAAAACTATCAAAAAGAAATTGGAAGTTATGAATATACAGTAACTAAAAATAAAAATAAAGCAATAACTAAAATAATAATGGATTATAACAAAATGGATATGGAAGCATACATAAAATATAATCCCGAAGCCAAACTAAACAATAATAAAAGATATAATATTGATGATCTAAAAGAAATGTATGAAGAAAGAGGTATAATATGCAAATAGGACTATCATATGACCATAATGGATATGAAATTGGTCAAAAAGTAAAAGAATACTTAACAAATAAAGGATACAAAGTCATAGACTACAATAATAAGTATGACAAAGAAGATGACTATCCAAAAGAAGCATTAAAAATGTTGGGCAACATCAAAACAGGAATACTAATATGCGGAAGCGGTGTTGGAATGAGTATTATTGCAAATAAAGTAAAAGGCGTAAGATGCGCTCTTATAAGAACAAAAGAAGAAGCAATTGAAACAAGAACCCATAACGATGCCAATGTAATCGCCTTATCAGCAAAAACCCCCAATATTATGGAAGTAATAGATGCCTTCTTTGAAACACCATTCTCTAATGAAGAAAGACACCAAAGAAGAGTAAAAGAAATAGAAGAATATGAAGAAAAGGTGATGAAATGAAAAAAATATTTACATCAATCCTTGTAATATATATATTTTTCTTTTTTTTAGAATTTTGCTTTAATTACTTTAAAAAAAGCCATATTGAAGAATATAAAATAAATGACATTATAATCAAAGAAGACTATAAAGGAAACACTAAAAATGAAGAAAATAACTATTACTTTGAAATAAAAACAAATAAAAATATTTTTTATATTCAAACATTTACAGATTATAAAAAAGAAAAAAAGATAATAAAAGATATAAAATATTTTGAAAACGATAAATATGAATGTATTTTACCAATATTCAAAACCAATAAATTAGAAACCGATTTAATATGTATTGAAAATAATACTCAAAAAAATTATAACACATTTGAAAATAACGAAATTGATAACTTTCTAAGTAATATTGAAGAGTACAATAAAGAAAATTATAATGATAATTTGGAAACCAAAATCATAAAAGGGTTTTCAACATTTTATGTTAATAACTTACCAGAAAATAATTACCTAGCCCTAACTTACTATAAAGGAATCAAAATAGCAGATAAAACATCATTTAGAGAAATTGAACTATTTACCAAAGATGAATATAACCAAAAAATAAAAACATTCTATAAAGATAAATATCTAGTAATAGACTATAATAAAAAATATGAATCAAACGAATTCATATTAATTGACCTAAAAACAAGAAAAAAAGATATAATTGGAAGTAACCATATTATTAACTATGATGCTTACATCCAAGGAAAAGTAGATAATTCTATATACTTATTTGATAAAGACACTAAAAGTCAGTATCAAATAGATATAAAAGATAAAACAATAATAAGAATTGGAAATGAAAATACCGGTATTAAATACTATGATGGCTCATGGCAAAATAAAACAGTTTATGAAGCCATAAAAGAAGAATTAACATTTAAAGAATATGATAAAAATAATGAATATGTAATGATTAAAAAATTAAGAGGTGAAAATAACGGATATACTATATATGTAAAAGAAAATAATGGAAAATATGATGTATATATAAGTTATCGCAATACCTCAAAACTAATATATTTATTAACAACAACAGAATATCAAACCCTAAATTTCTTTAAAGATGAAATTTACTATAAAGATGGAATATATTTAAAAATGTATTCAAATAAAACCGGAAATAAAACAATAATAAGAGATACTGAATTAAAAAATAAAAGTATTACATTTTATGTAGGAGAAAATATATGATAGGATTAGTATTATCAGGCGGGGGCCTAAAAGGGTCATACCAAATAGGAGCCTATAAAGCTCTAAAAAAATTAAAAATAAAAATAGGCGTTGTAACAGGAACATCAATTGGTGCCTTAAACGGAGCTTTTATAGCAGCAAATGACTATAAAAAAGCCCTTAAACTATGGAAAAATATTAAAATAGATTTTCTATTCACTGAAAAAGTAAATGAAGATTTAATAGTATTAGAATATTTAAGAAATATTATTCAAAACAAAGGAATGGATGTATCAGCACTAGAAAAAAATGTAAATAAATATCTAAATAAAGATAAATTTTTTAAATCACCAATCAATTATGGACTTGTAACCGTAAATAAAAAAACAATGGAACCAAAATATGTATCCAAAGATAAATTGACAAAAGAAAATATCGTTGATTATCTAATGGCCTCATCTTGCTTCTATCCTGTATTTAAATCAAAAAAAATCGAAGAAGACGAATATCTAGATGGTGGTTATCACGATAATATGCCAATAGATTTTGCTGTTAAGTTAGGCGCAAGCGAAGTAATTGCAATTGACTTAGAAGCAATCGGTGTAAGAAAAAAATCAATTGAAAACGTTAAAATAAAGTTTATAAGGCCAAATAATTATATTGGACCAGAAATGATTGTAAGTAATGCTCAATCATTAAAAAACCTAAAATATGGTTATAATGATACAATGAAAGCATTTGGCAAACTAGAAGGAAAAAAATATACATTCAAAAAAAATGAATTAGAAAAATATTTAAACAAATATAAAGATGAATATGAAAGAAAAGCAAATAAAAAGAAAAAAGGCTTTGAATTAACAAAAGATGAGCTAAGAAGAATAATTGAAAATGCTTGTACAATCTTAAAAATAGATGATACCAAAATATATAGAATAAGCTATCTAAACTATTTAATAAAAAAAGAAGTAAAAAAGAAACACTTATTTGAAGAAGAAATAAAAAATATAAATAAAAAGTCTTTAACATTTCCTATAAATGATAAAATAGCAATCTATTTATCCCTAATATAAAAATAATGTCGAATTTTGAATGTTTAAAAAGATTGAAATCTAAACCCATAGAATAGTACAATATAATTGTAAGCGATTTACTTAGAAGGGAGATTTAAAAATGATAAGAGGAAAAGTAAAATGGTTTAACAATGAAAAAGGATTTGGGTTTATAGAATACAATGAAAAGGAGGATATCTTTGTTCACTATTCTGCAATCTTAAGTGAAGGCTATAAAACATTAGTTGAAGGCCAGTACGTAGAATTCGATATGGTGAGAACTGATAAAGGATTACAAGCTAAAAATGTTGTTGAACTAAAAAATCTAGTAGAAATGAATACTCTGTAGTCATTTCTTTTTAATAATTTTTAATAATTTGTTTGCTTGAAAATAAAACAAAAATAAGATATAATATAAATGTAAGGAAACTTACAAAGGAGGCAAAAATATGAAATATGTAATAAGAGGAGAAAAGGTTGAAATAACTGAAGCAATAAAGAAATACATCACTGAGAAAATAGGCAAACTTGATAAATATTTCAGTAATCCTGAAGAAATTAAAGCAAATGTTCTAGTTAGAATAAGAGGAGTAGAACAAATCGTTGAAGTAACGATACCTATTAAAAAAATAGTATTAAGATGTGAAGAAAGAGATGAAGATTTATATAAAGCAATTGATTTAGCATCTGATAAATTGGAGCGCCAACTAAGAAAAAATAAAACAAAAATGATGAAGCAAAAGAAAGATGTAACAAAAGCAATCCGTTTTGAAGAAATGGAACCAATTGAAGAAAAAGAAGAAATTGTAAAAAGAAAGAAAATTGAAATGAAACCAATGAGTGAAGAAGAAGCAATGATGCAAATGGATTTGATAGATCATGATTTCTTCGTTTATAAAGATGTAGAAACAAAAACAGTAAATGTCATCTATAAAAGAAAAGATGGAACATTCGGAATAATAGAAACAGACTAGAAATATTTCTAGTTTTTTCTATAAATAATAGACTTTAAGACTATAATTTGATACAATACTAAATAGGAGATGACAATTATGAATTTTTTAAAAAAACTATTCGATCACGAATATAAAGAATTAACACGCTTTAGTGCAATTGCAGATAGCGTTATAGCACTTGAAGAAGAATACAGCAAATTAACTGATGACGAATTAAAAGCAAAAACAACTGAATTTAAACAAAGATTAGCAAGCGGTGAAACCCTTGAAGATATAAAAGTGGAAGCTCTAGCAACTGTAAGGGAAGCATCTTATAGAGTAATAGGTGAAAAACCATTCAAAACACAAATACTATGCGCATTAACCCTACACTATGGAAATATTGCAGAAATGAAAACCGGTGAAGGAAAAACTCTAGCCGGCGCTCAAGCTGCATATCTAAATGCCCTAGAAGGAAAAGGAGTTCACATCATAACAGTAAACGAATACCTTGCAGGCCGTGATGCTGAATGGATGGGAGGAATCCATAAGTTCTTAGGATTAACAGTTGGTGTTAACTATAGAGACCTAAGCCCAAAAGAAAAACAAGATGTTTATAACTGCGATATCATGTATTCAACAAATAATGAAATAGGTTTTGATTATCTAAGAGATAATATGGTTATAAAAAAAGAAAACCGCGTTCAAAGAGGACTAAACTTTGTTATAATCGATGAAGCCGACTCTGTATTAATTGATGAAGCAAGAACACCATTAATAATATCAGGTGGTGTAATGCAATCGGCTAACCTATATAAAGATGCTGATAGATTTGCAAAATCTCTAAAAGAGAACGAAGGCTATATATATGATGAAAAAACTAAAGCAGTAATGTTAGATGATATAGGAACAGAAAAAGCCGAAAAAATGTTTGGACTATCAAACCTATATGACATTAAAAATGCTAACCTTTTGCACTTCATCAATCAAGCCTTAAAAGCAAATTATGCAATGAAAAAAGACTTTGATTATGTTGTAAATAATGGTGAAGTATTAATAGTTGACCAATTTACAGGAAGATTAATGAAAGGTCGCCAATTCTCTGAAGGATTGCACCAAGCAATAGAAGCTAAGGAAAATGTTAAAATAAACGAAGAAACAAAAACACTAGCAACTATTACATTCCAGAATTTATTTAGAATGTATAATAAACTATCAGGTATGACAGGAACAGCAAAAACCGAAGAAGAAGAGTTTAGGGAAATCTATAACATGTATGTTATATGTATTCCAACAAATAAACCAGTAATCAGAATTGACTGTGGTGATTTACTATATGCAACTAAAAAAGGGAAATATAAAGCAATAGTAGAAGAAATAAAACAAAGACACCTAAAAGGTCAACCAGTATTAGTAGGTACAATAGCAGTAGAAACAAGTGAATTAATAAGTGAGATGTTAAAAAAAGCTAAAATACCACACGAAGTATTAAATGCTAAAAATCACGAAAGAGAAGCTGAAATAATCGCAAAAGCCGGTGAAAAAGGTGCTGTGACAATCGCAACCAATATGGCAGGTCGTGGAACCGATATTAAGCTAGGTGAAGGTGTCAAAGAATTAGGTGGATTATTTGTTTTAGGAACTGAAAGACATGAATCAAGAAGAATTGATAATCAGTTAAGAGGACGTTCTGGAAGACAAGGTGACCCAGGAGAATCTCAATTTTGTGTATCATTTGAAGATGATTTAATGGTAAGATTTGGAACTGATAGAGCGAAAACAATGTTACAAAGTATGGGCTTTGATGACGATATGTCAATAAGAAATAGAATGTTATCAGGAACTATTGAATCAGCTCAAAAAAGAGTTGAAGGAAATAACTTTGATATAAGAAAAAATCTACTTCAATACGATGATGTAATAAGTGGTCAAAGAAAAATAATCTATGAAAAAAGAAATGAGATTTTAGATAGTGATTCAATTCATGATATTGTATTAGATACATTCCACGAATATGCAAGAGAAATAGTTGAAAATCATACATCAATAGATGGCCATATTACTGCTGAAGCTAAAAGTGAATTAATTGAATCAGTAAATGAATTATTAAGAAGAAAAATAGTAGAATTACCAAATACAAAAGAGGAAATGATTGAGTATATTACTGATTGCTTTAAAAACGAATACAATGAAAAAATAAAAGATATTCCAAAAGAAATAACAAATGAATTTGAAAAAGCTATAACTTTAAGAGTAATAGATACGCATTGGATGGATCATATTAATACAATGGCACATCTAGAAGAAGGTATTGGCTTAAGAGGTTATGCCCAAGAAAATCCAATAAGAGCATATACACAAGAAGGCTTTGAATTGTTTGACAATATGTTAGATACAATTGATAAAGAAGTGACAACATACTTATTAAAAGCTGAAATAAGACAAAATACCGAAAGAAAAGAAGTTGTAAAAGGTCATGCTGTGGATGGAAAAGAAAGCGCATCTAAACCTAAAAAAGTTGAAAAAGTAGGTAGAAATGATCCTTGTCCTTGCGGCTCTGGTAAGAAGTACAAACAATGCTGTGGTAAATAGCTTATTTTATAAGGGTTTGTACGATTGGAATTAGTCAAAAAAATACTAAATTGTGTGCAAAATCATTAAATTGTGTGCAATTTGTGTGCGAAAAATAAAAAATCATGCACACAAATCTATTTAACCCATATAAATAAAGGGTTTGTGTTATGCACACAAAATCATGAAATCAACATTCGTGTTGATTTTTTTCGTTCTCTAAAAGATTTAGAGGAGGAAAAAATTTATGGCACAAGTGAACACAATGAAAAGGGGGAATTACTATCAATACAGATTCGAAATAGCACCACAAGATGGAAAAAGGAAGTTTATTAACAAGTCTGGTTTTAAAACAAAACAAGAAGCGTATGAAGCTGGTATGAAGGCATATAACGAATATACAAATACTGGTAATGTTTTTAAACCATCAACAGTATCGTTTTCTGATTATCTTGATTATTGGATGAAAATGTATTGCAACATTAATTTAAGATACGCAACTATAATTACCTATGAGAATATTATTAAAAATCATATAAAACCTAGATTAGGGTTTTATAGATTATCACAAATAACGTCAGCAACGATACAAGAATTTATAAATAATATTTATGTAGAAAAAGGATTTTCTAAAAGTTTTTTACGAACAATTTTAAAAGTGTTAAAAGGAGCATTAGGATATGCAACTGATGTAGTTGGATTCATTAAAATTAATCCTGCATTAAAAGTCAAAATACCAAAGTATGATGTACCCCAAGCTGATCCTGCACATATATTTACACCAGAAGAAATAGAGATTATTTTTAATAGGTTTAGAAATAGTCATACTATCTATTATGCTTTTTTAACTGCATATTATACTGGATTGCGTATATCAGAGGTATTTGGATTAACATGGGAAGATATAGATTTTGAAAACAAAACATTGAGAGTAGATAGAAATATTATCAAAAAAAATCAATCTGGTGGAACAAAAAGGAGATTGATAGAAGGAAATTCAACCACAGTTTGGTATTTTGGCAATTGTAAAACTCCATCAAGTCATAGAGTAATTGAAATCGGTGATACATTATTAAATGCTCTAAAAGAATTTAAATATGAACAAGAAATATTTAGAGAACAATATGGTGATTCATATATGAAACATTACGCTAAGGAAGTTATGAATCCTTACACGAATAAACCAGAAACAAAAATAGTGAATGCTTATGCAGAAATTGATGTAGCATTACCAGAAGTTCATCTAATATTTGTAAAGAACAATGGAGTATTTGAAGGGACAGATACATGTAAACATCCATTTAAAGTAATACATTATGAATTAGGTATACCTTGTAGATTTCATGACTTTAGAGATACACACGCTACAAGATTAATTGAAGCTGGTGCTGATATAAAGGCAGTATCAAAAAGGTTAGGACATAGCACAATAGAAACTACATATAATATCTATGTTCGTGTGACTATTAAGATGGAAGAAGAAGTTGTAAGTAAATTTGAAGATTATGCAAATTCGTTAGAAATTTCAATTTTAAAAAAGCCAAAAGAACTAATGCAGGAATACTGATAACACATGTTATTTATATTAATTGAACTGATAATCCAGTTCTTTTTTATGTCGTAAAACAGAAAGGATGATGTAAAATGGCAGTGTTTAAAATAGAAAAACAGAAGAATTATACTGTTATGAGCAATTATCATTTACAAGATAGAAATTTATCATACAAAGCGAAAGGATTATTATCATTCATGCTTAGTTTACCAGAGGACTGGGATTACTCTTTGAATGGTTTAGTTGCTGTTAGTAAAGAAAGTAAGAAAGCAATTAGAAATATATTGAGTGAATTAATAAATAAAGGATATGTGGTAAGAGAACAAGGAAGAGGAGAAAAAGGATATTATAAGTACGATTACATAATTAGAGAAATTCCTGTTAATGTATTAGAGAAAGATCATCCAGATACCCAAAAGGGAGATGCCGTTAAAGGAGATACCGAAAAAGGCACACAAATAAATACTAATAAAGAAAATACTAAAGAACAAATAGATAAAATAGATAAAACCATAAATGAAAAAAATTCTTTAAAATTAGACAATTTAAAATCAAATAAGACACACCATTCAATTACAAAAGATTTGATTAAAAGAAATTATTTAAAAGATGATGATATAGAACTGTATAAGTATGATAAACTATTTAAACAGTTATTAAAACAATATGAATTTACAAATATAGTGACAATAACGCATTACATTACATCAAGTGTGGTTAAAAGACATTTTTTAGATGAATATAATGAGATTATAGATAATAAATTTGGATACTTAAAAAAATCTATCATAAACAATATTGATAGATTTAATAAAAATGAAATAGAATGGGACGAAGAGCTAGGATGGTTTAAAGAAAAAGAACAAGACTATGATAGGAATTTTTATGATGACTATGAAATATCGTATTAAAAAATAAAAAATATGTGTTATTGCATATTTTTCATATTCTTAATTATTATGTCTAAACTTTTTAGAGTCTTTTTATCAACTTCTAAAATAATACTATGTAGAATTTTTAATTCTTCAACATCTAATTTTTTAATATTATCGGATATAAGAGCGATTATTTTGTCTTTATCAGTATACGTTTTTTGTTTTACTTCACCATTTTGGTATGCAGTTTGATATTCAATAATTTTTTCTTCTAGTTCAGGCAAATCCATACACATACCATTTGCTATAAGTCCTAAAATTACACCAGATATTCCTATCTTACCATATTTATTATTTAGTAGTTTACTTAATGTTGCTTTGTTTACTTTTGATTTTCTCCCGAATTCTGATAAACTCATATTATGCAGTTCTAAATATTCAATCAAAATAAGTCTTACAGCAGATTCCCTACTCATTATTTATCTCCTTTCATAAAAAATTAACTTCAATATTATTTTACTATTTTTTTGTAAAAATGTCTACTAGTATAAACAATTTTATAACTAATTTCAAACTATATCGTTTATACTAGTAGACAATTTAAGATATTTTTGATAAAATATTTTCTATATAACGTAGTTATATTTTAGCAGTAGGAGGTTGTGTAATATGACATATATGATTAGGGTGATGTTTTCATCCTGACTTATAGTAAGGAAGGCAGGTGAAATTTTGTATAGACGACAGTCTTCAGTAGGACAAGTGAAAAGTATTAAAATTCTCGTAGTAGAAGGTGAGAAAGATTTTACTTTATCTACCCAATTGGATGATGAATCTACGATTCGGATATTAGAGGTGTGTCTAAATAAACTTAGGGATAAGACATCACTAAATGTAGTGCCAATTATGGGAAAGGAAAGTATATATGATCAAAGAAAAAAGAAATGAAGTAGAAGTAGTTTTAGCAGTAGTAAATGAATATCTAAATGAGGGAAAAGATATTCCTTGTGAAGTAATGAAATACGTTGTACAAGAATTAAACAAGTTAGAGGAAAATTACAATAAAACTATTAATGATTTAATGAATTGTAATTCTTTGGTAGTAAAAATGGAACAATTATTTAATTTAATTGGTACTATCGGTACTATTTCAATTGAAGACGAAGACAAACTGGATAAAACATTATTTAATTTAGAAAATTATGTTAAATCTATTAAGGATTGAAATGAGTATCGGCTGTATAGAAAAACTATACAGCAATTTATTTGAATATAATTTTTTTAATAGGGTATTGACTTTTATAAAAATAAAGGTTATTATTTTAATAGAAAGTGTTTACTAGTGTAAACGACTTTGGAAGTAGCTTGGAGGTGGTGTGGTATAATGCTGAAAGTAATTTGAAGTGTTTTTATGTAGTAAATTTCTAGTAGTATATATTTTATTTTTTTTAATCATATCGTTTACTAGTGTAAACATTATATTAAAAAAGTAAAGTGAGGTGATAGTGATTTTTAAAGAAAAAGAAAGGTATCGTATTTATAATGCATTATCTGAAGATCACGGCTATTTTCTTACCATCATTAAGATTTGTAATAATACTATTTATTACTTGTTTGATGGTATTGATGAGGTTAAATGTTTTGATGTCAGAAGTAACTTTGCAGTAGATTTAATAAAGGTAGTTTAAATTTAGTTCATCAGTTTTATGGGAGGAGCAACTGTTATGAGATTTTCTAATGATAATACTGTCATTCCTAAATGGATTTTGTATCATCTGAGAAAGTATGGGAACTGTTGCTGTGGTAGAGAAATAGTAAAAAAATTAGGAAGGGAAAAGATTTTACAATTATTAAGAAAAGAGGGGTATCCTTGTATATTACGTATTGTATATGATGATATGTTTCATAAACCCAGAAGAAAAGTAAAATATCCTCGTGATGCTTATTATATTTTAGAGATTGAATGTGTAGTTAAGAGTTATTTTATATGAATGAAATTAGAAGAGGAAAGGTATATGATGTAGAATTAAAAAATATATCATCACATGTTCAATTCGGAAGACGTCCATGTTTGGTTGTTCAAAATAATTTAGGAAATACATTTTCTCCTACAATCATTGTTGTCCCATTAACAACTAAACTCAAAAAAACACATTTACCTGTTCATGTTATAACTGCTAAAAATCAAATGGCATTATGCGAGTGCGTTTTAACTATTTCAAAGGAGCAAATAATTTCTTATATTAAAACTTTAGATGAGAAAACTATGAAACTAATAGACAGAGCTTTATCCATTTCGTTAGAATTAGAAAAGGAGGGAACAGTATTAAAAAAGTAAAACAAATTTATGAAGATTTGTGTAGTGAAAGTTCTGAGAAGTATTGGTGTGACGAAGGAAATAATAAAAGAATGAGAAGTTATTATAAGTTATCTAAAATATTAAAAGTAATCAAATACTTATTAATATTAGGGTTAATACTTTATTTTATAATATTAGCAACAAATAGTATCTTCTGCTTATTTGATAAATATATCTGTTGTGAAAAAGAACTAACATTGTTAAGTTATGTTGATTTTAAAAAGTTTATTTTAGATATTTATATTGTCACTTTTATTATAACTTTATTTGTAGTTCTATATTTAAGTAGAAAACAAAGATATTCATTAAATAAAATTTTTTGTATTTTGGTGAGTGGTTTGTTATTTCTACCTGTTAGTGCATTGTTAATTTATAACTTTGTAGAGTTAAAAAGTTTAATGAGTAGTTTTTATTTATTAGTAGTATTTAGTGTTTTAATGATTATAATCAATCAATTAACAAACAGAATTGATAGATTATATAATATAGCAGTAGGTAGTAATGAAATAAAAGAAAAGAAAGGAAAGAAAATATGCAAGGAAAAGTAAAATGGTTTAGCAGTGAGAAAGGATATGGATTCATATCATCAAGTGAAAAGGAGCAAGATATATATGTTCATTTTTCAGATATTGTGATGAAAGGATTTAAAACATTAGATGAAAATGATATAGTAGAATTTGATTATGATGAAGAGATGAATAAAGCAGTAAATGTTCACAAAATCTCAGTTTCTGAAGAAAATGACGAAACAAAGAGTGAATAATGAAACTATTTGATGATATAATAATATCAAAGATAGATTTGGATAGAACATCACAAAACGGAAAGGAAATTTGTGATCTATATCAACCGTTAGTAGAAAAAAGATTAAAACAAGCAATGAACACCCCATTTAATTCAGCAAGTTTTGTTATGTTTTCAGAAAATAAGAAAGGTGGCAATTCTTCAGAAGTTAAATTGTTAGATCGTTTATCTTGGATTGATGATCAAACAGGAAGTTATATCCGTAATGTATTGAAAATTCAAAAAAAGGATAAAACTATTGGTGAATTTTTAAAGTGGAAATGTTTTTATGGATTAAGCGATAGAGAAATATCTAATAAAATCCAAAAAGATGAAAGAACAGTTAGAAGATATAAAGCACGAGCGTATTATTATCTTGCTGTTTATTCAAATCAAGTTGAGTTTATATATGAGAAAACATATCATTTTCAACTTGATTAAATAGAAGTATTTATTAATGTGGATTCTTCCACATTAAAGACATAAGAAGTTGGAGGAGTAAAATGAAGAAAAAAGTAGTTTTAGTAATTATTTGTTTAATAGTTGTATTTTTAGTAGGATTATTATTTATAATACATAAAAAATCTAATACAATTATTTTAAAAAAAGAAGAATTTACTTATGAATTAGGAGAGGAAATAAGTGCAGATGTATCTAATTATATTAAAGATGCTGATTCTATTAAGAATATAACAGAATATAAAATTGTGACAGATGATTTTAAAATTGTTGATAAAAAGTTAGTTATCAACAATGATAAACCTACTGTTGGTGATTACAATATTAATATTGTGCATAAAAACGTATCTAAAAAAGTGATTATTAAAATAGTTGATACTACTTCTCCAGAGTTCACCACTTTTGAAGAAAATATTAAAATAGAACAAACTTCAGAAGAAGTAGACTTAATAAAATATTTTGAAGCAACTGATTTAACTGAAGTTAAAATAACAATAGATGGTGAGTATGATTTGACTCAAGAAGGGGACTATGATATTAACGTGATTGCAACTGATGCAAACGGAAATAAGACTATTAAAAAAGCGACAATAACAGTTTATAAAAAAGAGATAGAAAAGGAAACGCCTGTTGTTAAACAGGATAATAATATATCTAATAATAAATCATCAAACAATACAACAACTACTAAACCTGAAACCCCTTCAGCAAGATACAGAAAAGATGTTTCTGATTCATATATTGTGCAAATTAATGCTTATAGAAAAGCAAATGGATTGAATGAATTACCAGTTACAGCTGAAGCACAAGCAGAAGCTGATAAAAGGGCAAAAGAATTATCTACTTATTATTCTCATGATGGTGCTGGGTATGGCTTTGGCGAGATAATAGGAAATGGTTCAATAGGAGTAGATTTTATAACTGCGTGGAAGAATAGTCCTTCACATAATGCAACAATGTTAAGGGATCATACTGTTGCAATGGCAGCAAGTGTATACGAATATAATAATTATTGGTACGCAATAGTATCTTTTAGAATGGATTATTAAAAAAACTCATGATGAGTTTTTTATTTTAGAAATTTTTTTACATAATTTATGTTTTTTTTGTATTGGTTAATTAGTATTTCCCAGTGCATACAATAGTCTTCATATACTACTTTTTTTACATCCACTTTCTTATCAAAGTATCTTTTCTTTACGTCTTTTTCGTAATATTTATGATTTGTAAAAATGTAACTTAAAGAAAATTGTTTATATTTGCAATTGCACCATACAAATTCTTCCATAAGAGTAACTATTTTTTCTAAATCTTCAGAAGTATTTAGTTTTAATGTGTTTGTTATATTAATATTATTAAAAAAGTCAGCATAATCTTCGTATATATATTTAATGTTTTCATAAAAATTTTTGGCAATCAGTTTTTGTATGTTTTTTCTATAGTATGGAATGTATTTATTATTGCCCCAATATTTTTTACACAATAAAAATTGTGGAATGTAATTTTCTAATAAATTGGCAAAATGAGTTTCTTTATGTTCTAATGGTAAAAAACATGAATTAAAATAGAAAAGAGTTTCATTTAATACATCAACAAATTGTTCGTTTCCTGTCAGGTATCCTTTCTTTACAACTGATAGTGTATTTGGATATGTTTTTTCATCGGTAATTTTATTAATAATATGATCTAAATAATTATTATTTACTAGTGTATATATTGAAGCTCCATTTGAATAATTATTAATGGCGATTTCTTTTATTTCTTCTTTTCGTTCATTTAATGTCATAACTTTATCATCTAATTTCCTTATTATTGATTTTTAATATTTCCGTTTTAATGCCATCATCACTTTTATATTTTATTTCGTAGTACCAATCATTAAGATTATTGACAACTTCCTTTGGAAATAATTCATTATATCCTTTATTTTCTCTTTCCATTCCAGTAACAAAGGTATTTGATCCTATTATTAATCTGTCATTGCACATTAGTCTAACTGATTCAATGTCTTCTTTTAAAATATCCTGGTTTTTAATTTCAAAATTACCAATCATTAAAAAATATGTTTTGCCATCATAAACAAATAAAGAATTAGTAGATTTAAATGTTTCACTTTCACCATCCAATTTATAAATCCAGTTTCTATTTTTAAGTACATAAATATCTGCTATAATTAAAATAGTAATTAGGACTAATAAAATACTAATTATTATTTTTTTATTTTTCCTTTTTTTCTTAATTTTATTTATAATAATTGTATTTTCCTTATTAATATCGTTTCTGCTTTTTCCGTATCCGTTATCATTTATTATTTTAGTTGTTTTTTTCATTTTCTTCTCCTTTAAAGAATAATTCATTCTTTATTAATAGTTTGTCTAAAAAACTATTATAAATCTTACATATTTTTGTCCACTTTTTTTCTTGCTTTTCTTTACTATAACTACATTCTTCTTTTATCTGTTTAAAGTGTTCCTCAACTGATGGTATTTTTTCATTAAAATGTTTTGCTATAAGTCTTTCTATTACAAATCCTTCAGGAAAGTTTAGTTCTTTATTTTGTAAAACCTTGTCTATAGCTGATTTTTTAATTTCTTGAAATATTAATGTTAAATTAATTGTTTCAGCTATGGTACAATCTTTACTCAAACGTTCTTTAGTAAAAAACAAACTTTTTATTTCTTCAAAAGATTCATTATGTTGTTTTATGTGATTTATAATATCCATCATCTCGTTATTTAATTCTACTTTTGCCCACATAAATATTTTTCCTCCTTTCGATACGTGTTTTTATTATTTAACAAATTAAAGTTTTTTCTACTTATAATACCATCTATCAAGTTTAAATCTTCATACGTAACAACTGAAAATATTTCTCCATACTTAAATATGTAATCTGGTGCATCTTTAACAAGCCCGTCGTAAATAGTAATGTCATTTCCATCATAAACAAATAAATTGTTTTTATCTTCGCTTAACATATAATTCCAAATTTCTGTATTTTGATTTTTATTATATGCAATACAAAAATTGTTTGCATTTAACATTCCTAGCATTAACTCCCTTCTTATTTTATTTTTTTTCCCAACATTTAATTTAAAAAAATTTTTTAATCTTTTTTTCATATCATCATCCCTTTCACATAATATTTTTAAATTTGATTAAAATAATAAAAGCAGTAGTCATATAAGATTTGTGTAATTAAAATTTGAAGCATTACAAAAATCTATTATTTACTACTGCTTATTTTGGTCATTAAATTGTCTAGTATATAAACACCTCAATTTAATGATACCATATTCGGGACGATTAAGATACATTATTTTTTCTCTTTTTATGGGAAAATATAAAAAGAGGTGATTTAAGTGAAAAACGAAGATCAACTTCAACAATTACTTAATAAGGATTACATGCCAATCATATATAGAAACATCAAGAGGTTTCGTCATGAAAGTGGAATTGCACTTTCAAAGGTAGCAGAAATATTAGATATGTCTTATGATTATTTGAGAAGAATTGAATCAGAAGACGATCTAAATAAAACATGTTCTTTGAAGCTACTTATTAAATTTAGTATATTGTATCAAAAACCACTAGATGATTTCTTGAAGGAGTGATAATCCTTAATTATAAGATTGAAACTGCAATTTCAATCTTTTTTATAGTACGAGGTTAATCTCCAAATCAATTGTACCACAATGTATCTTATTTGTCCCGTTACTACATTTTGATTATACCACAAATACGACCAACAAACAAGAGCCTAATTTAAAAGTCTTATTTGTGATACTATTATATTGTAAAATTGCTGGTATATAGGAAGGAGGTAAAATATTGGAAAGACAATATAAAATGGACATATTAGAAATGCTAGGCAATTATGGACACTATGTTTGTAATATTGGAGCTGCTATGGATAAAGCTGGAATATCAATATCAAAAATGCGAAGATTAACAGGTTTAAATCATGAAATTGTTAAAAAATATTATGAGGATAGAATTGTTAGAATTGATAAAGATGTTTTAGCCAGAATAACTTACGTATTAGTAGCTTGTGGAATAAATCCAAAAGAAATAATAGAATATATCCCACCAGAAAAAAAGATGAATCTGCAAAACAATACTTAAAATTGACCCGTTAAGTAATTAAAATTTCACATATCATCTTTGTATATATAATAATATCTATTCAAGATGGATGTCAAGTTTTTGATAATATATCGGCAATCAAACTGTCTTTTTATCTATCTTAGAGTTTAGTATATCAATATATATTGCACAGATTAAATTTATAAATAGTATGTTACATTTAATAGTTTATTGTAATATAGTATTTTATGATGGAAAACAAATTGAGGTTAGATATATAATGAGTTTAAAAGATGTCTTTAAGGAAAATGTTAAATATTACAGAAAGCAATTAAAATTGACTCAAGAATCTTTAGCAAAACTATCTGGAGTAAGTACTAATTATATAGGAGAGATAGAACGGACTGGAAGAAAAGCTACACTGGAAACAATTGAAAAAGTAGCCAATGGTTTGAATATAGATCCATCACTATTGTTAGTGTCCAGAAAAAAAGATAATGAGCAGAAGTAATATTAAATAAAATGATAAAAGATATAATAGCTAATGATAATAGCTATTTTTTTATATATAACATCTTTAACTCCACAACAACTTTATTGGTTATATATTGTCAAATAATTGTATTCTATAAAATATACATGTATATTATCTTTTTAATATAAAAACAACAAGTTTGTTGTTTTTGATGTGCTAATTTATTGACTTAACAAGTAAAAAATGTTATAATTATGATTAGTTGAGTTTTAAAAAGTTTTATTTTTGATATTTTGTTTATGTTTTGGAGGAGGTGGACCTGATTTTAGGTTCCCTTTTTTTGTAATAAAATTATATTATGTAAGGAGGATAAAATGTATAATGTAGATTTAAATTTGTATAAAACCTTTTATATTGTTGCAAAATGTAACAATTTCACAAAAGCATCTGAAGAACTATGTATATCACAACCAGCAGTTACACAAGCAGTAAAAAAATTAGAAGATCAATTAAATGTTGAACTTTTTCAGCGTTCAAATAAAGGAATTAATTTGACAGAAGTTGGAGAACTTGTATATTATTATGCCGAGCATTTAGTTAATTTAGCAAAATCAAATGAAAATTTAATTTCTCAAATTAAAACATCACAAGAAAAAGTTATAAACATAGGTGTTCCTACTCATGTTGGTACTTTCTACTTTGTAAATTATTTCAAAAAATTTAATGAAAGATATCCAAATGTCAAAATTAGAATATTTAATAAAAAATCGGATGAAATGTTGAAAATGTTATTGAAAAGAGAACTTGATATTGTTATAGATACTGATATGTCGAATGTTGATAGTGAAATAATAAAAGTTCGTAAGGTTATGGATTTAGATGGTTGTTTCGTTGGTAGCCGAAAATATAAGGCTCTCTCAGAAAAAGGAGTAATAACCCCTGACGAACTAATAAAATATCCATTAATTCTACCGAGTTCCACTACTTACAACAGAAAAATGATTGATTATTTTTTTGATAAAAAAAATATTTTACTAGAGCCATTAATTGAAGCAAATTCCTCATCAATATCAAAAGAAATTATAAATCAAGGAATAGGAATTGGTTGGATGATAAAAGAGTTCGTTTTGGATGATTTAAAATCTGGCAATTTATATGAAATAAAAGTTGATATTGATAACATAGTAACACCATTAAGTATCGCTTACCATAAAAAATATAATAGCAGTATAGTTTTAGAATTAATAAAATATTTTAATAGAAAAACAGATTCAGAATGTTGAACCTGTTTTTTTCTATTATAATTATTACTTATAGTATATAAATAATTGGTATTGGTAAAAAAATAAAAGAAACATTATAATTAGATTAGGTGGGAAAAAATGGATAAAAATTATATTGATTTACACATTCACACAACTAATTCCGATGGTTATTTTTCACCAAAAGAAATAGTAGAAATGGCAAGTAAAAATGATACAAGTCTTATTGCAATCAGTGATCATGATTCAATTTGTGGTTTGCCAGAATTTAAGGAAAACCTAAAATTTGGAATGCATGGCATAGCAGGTGTTGAGTTTTCATCTTATATTATGCTAAATAATAAAAAGATTAAACTTCATATTCTTGGTTATGGATTTGACGAAAATAATATCAAAATGCTGAATTTATTACAGGAAATGAAAGAGAAACGAGTTGCAGCACATATCAAACTACTAAATTTTGCAAAAATGAAGCTTTTAAATTTACCAGAAGATAGTCTATCTAGAATCAATATGGAAAGATATTGTTGGTTTGATAGAGAATTTATAAAATGTTTAGAACAAGATAATTATTCAATGGATGATATTAATTATTATAGAGATTATTTCAAAAATAATAGATTCAGTTATGGACCAGATTATGATTTGGAAGTTCAAAGAGTAATTGATGCCATACATAGTGCCGATGGTTTTGTTGTTTTAGCACATCCAATGGCTTATAAACTTACTAGTGATGAGGTAACAAATATAATATCCAAATTAAGTGACTTGGGAATAGACGGCGTAGAAGTCTATCAATCCGATTGTAGTGTAGGTGATAGCTTGTATTTAATGCAGTTAGCAGATAAATTTAATTTATTACAGTCTGTTGGTAGTGATTTTCATAGGAATTTTAATTCAGATGGAAGAATGATAGGTAAAGGAATTGATAATAATTTGTGTATAGAGGAAACGTCTTTGACAAATAAATTATTATCATTAAAAAAAGATTTTAGGAGAAATAAGTAAATATGGCAATGTTATTTGGAGCTTTAGCTAAAAATGGAGAAATTCTTGATACTATAAATTGTGGAGAAAATAATTATATGATTGCAATAAATATTGGAAATCAAAGAAATAAAATACCCAGTTATAATCACATTCGAACCGAAAAATCTGGAATTTCAGTGATTAATTCGAATCTAGGAAATCTAGTAGAACCTAGTTCAAAAAAAAGCGTGATAATTAGAAGTAATAATTCTGGTGAAGGTTATTACGTATATGATTTGGAAACAGGTAAAAGAGTCTCAGGATTTTATGATTATATGAAGTTTATTAATTATGATGGTACAGATGCTATTTATGCAAAAGATACTATAAGAGATAATATTGGAAAAGTATTTATTGATTTGGCTACATTATTAAATTACAGTGGTGAAATGATTTGTGATGTTTTCAATATTTCTACAAATGAGTATTACAATGATATAAAGAATGGCACTGATTATGAATTATTGAAAAATTCTATTAGAGAACAAATAAATTCAAATAAACCAACAGAAGAACAAATATGCAAGAAATTATTACAAAAGAGGAGGTAAATTAATGAAAGTATTTATTTCGTGTCCTTTTACGGGATTATGTAAAAATAACAAATATGAAATTAAAGATGAATATAAAACTTTCTTCAACAAACTTGTTGAAAATTTAGAAGAAAAAGGATGTGAGTACTATTTAGCAATTAAAAGAGAAAATTGGGGGCTAAATCATAAAGGTCCAGAGGAATGTACAAGAAGCGATTTTGAAGGTGTTAAGTCAAGTGATGTATTAATTGTTATTCCAGGAAACAAAAATTCGAATGGTATATCAGGTGGAGTTCACGTAGAACTAGGTTGGGCATCAGCTATGAAGAAAAAAATGCATATTTTAGTTGAAGATGGTTTTGAATATTCCCCTGTTCTAATGGGATTAAATACTTTAACTGAAACGCATTATCATAAATGTAATGAATTTTTAAATTTAACAATGTTAAATAAGATTAATGCAATAATAGATCAAGAATTAAAATTAAGAGAGGAGCAATAAAAAATGTATTTAAAGTTGATAGACAAATCTCCTCGTGAAATAATTAAATATTATGAAAAACCGTTTTATGTATATTTGTCTTTGTCAAATATATGTAATGCCAATTGTGTATTTTGCGAAGTAAGAACAAATAAAGAGAAAAAATGTAATATAAATGTTTTTTCATTGATTGATGAGTTAGCATCTTTAGGCACACAATATATTCATTTTACTGGTGGAGGTGAGCCATTCGTAAATGATGATATATTTGAATATTTAGATTATTGTACACAAAAAAAAATAAAAATAATATTAATATCAAATGGTCTTAATATTGATGAAACCAAGATTAAAAAAATGTCTAATTACAACATAGTTGCTATATTTTTCTCGATTGATAGCCACCTACCAGAAGTTCATGATACATTGAGAAGAACGCAAGGATTATGGAATAAAGTTACTTCGAATATTAATTTAATAAAGCAGTATATGCCTGAAGTGAAAATTGTTTTAAATCATGTATTAAATAAAAAAAATATAGATGATTTTGAAAAATTTATAATGATGAAAAAGACTTTTGATTTTGATTACATTAATCCAATTGTTATAAAGGATTATGATGCATTGTTTTTTACAGAGGACCAAATTGAAAATTATAATAATAAATTGGACTATTATAATAATTTAGCAAATTCTTTGGGATTAGAATTTCTTTCTGATAATATTGATTTTTTTAATAATAAAGTAAGCAGTCTAGGAGATAGATATAACAATATTGATTTGAAATGCTTATATCCGTCATTTTGTTCATTTGTAGATGCACCGACAGGTTTTGTTTATCCTTGTGATTGTAGTATTCATAGAGATAGAAAAATATATAAAATTGGTGATTTAAAAGTACAAACATTTAAAGAAATTTGGAATGGAGAAAAAAGAAAAAACTTAAGAAAAAAACTTATTAATAGTGAATTAGATTGCAAAACCAAATGTGACGAAGCAAATTGCCAATTTAATAGATGCTTATTAAAAGAAAAGGAAAAAGAATTATGAAAATATTAGTTTCAGCTGAAAGCTTCGGTTATGGACCGATTACAACAGGCTTAAATATAGTGAAAGAACTAAAAAAATATAATGATGTTAAATTGGATTTTATTGGTTCTGGTATAGCTATGGAACAAGCAAAAATGAGTGGATACTTTGAAAATTATTATCTATGTGATACTTATGATTTTATGAGTTTAGAAAAAAGTAAAAGTATCTTTGAAAAATATCATATATTTTTATCATCAGAAAATGTAAATGGAGCAATATTTGCATTAAAAAACGGCATAAAAAATACTTATTATGTAGATAATTTGATGTGGATGTGGGATAAAATACCAGATGGATTATTAACTGTAAAAAAATATTTTATATCTGAAATAATACCATCAAAAGAAAATTTTAACAAAATTGGCAAAAAAATTTTAAATCCAATTTTTGTTGGACCAGTAAGAAAAATTGAAGTAAAAAAATGTTCAACCAAAAATCAAATAATTATTAATCTCGGTGGTGCTGAATCATTTCTATTAGAACATTCATTGATTGTTGATTTCTATAATAAATTATTAAATGAAATATTATCAACTGAACTGGTTAATTCTTTTGACTCAATCATTATATGTGGTGGAAGTGGTGTTATAAATAGTATTAAATTGAAAAAATCTTCAAAAAAAATTAAAAAATGCACTTTATCTCATGAGGCTTATTTATTAGAAATGGAAAGATCATCTCATTGTATATTAGCATCTGGTTTGGGAAATTTTATTGAAACTGTTGGAAAATATAAAAATATAATGTATTTACCAGCTATAAATTATAGCCAACTGCAACAGCTAGAATATTATAAAAAACAAAACTTCGGCTTTAAAGCACTAAACTGGGATAATTTTGAATTTTACAAACAAATTCCTAAGTTTTTAGATGAAGAAACAGGTGTTAATTTAGTTGTATCAAATATAAAAGAATATTTAAAAAATGATTATACAGAAAAAGTGAGTAAAGTAGTGAAAGAATTTTTAATTGAAAAGCAAGATGCCTTTTTTGAAACTAGAAAAGATTATATTAATAATTTTTCAAAGAGTGCATCATCAGATATTGCAAAGACAATTTATACAGAAAATAAAGGTGGTGAAGATGAATGAAAATACCAAATGATCCTTTTTTAGGAACTCATTATATAGGAAATGAGGAATTAAAATTAGTAAAAAAAGTTTTGAAAAGTAAAAGTTTATTTAGATACCATGGACCAAATTTACTATACATGACTGATAGATTTGAAAAAGAAATGGCAGAATATTTAGGAGTAAAATATGTCTTAGCATGTTCTAATGGGAGTGCTGCTATAAAATTAGGATGTATTGCGAATGGAATAGGTCCTGGAGATGAAGTATTGATGTCACCATTTACATTTATTGCATCAGCCAATAGCGTCTTAGCGTGTGGTGCTGTTCCTAAATTTGTTGATATAGATGAAACCATGAATATAGATCCAAATAAAATAGAAGAAAATATAGGACCTAACACAAAAGCTATTTTAGCAATTCATATACAAGGTCAACCATGTGATATGCTAAAAATCAATAAAATAGCAAAGAAGCATAATTTAATAGTTATAGAAGATGCAGCTCAAGCTTTTGGCTCAAGCATAAATGGTAAAAAAATAGGAACTTTTGGAGATTGCAGTGCTTTTAGTTTACAAGCTGGAAAAACGATAACTTGTGGTGAGGGTGGTTTTTTAGCTACTAACAATAAAAAAATATATCAAATGGCGAAAATGTATCATGATAATGGTGGATATAGAGTTGGATGTGATTATCCAACTTGGCAAAATGGAAAAACAATTTATGGTGAAAATTTTAAGTTGACTGAATTACAAAGTGCTGTAGCATTAGCACAATTAGAAAAGATAAATAAAATTTTAAACAAGCAAAGAAAAACTTACTTCAATATAGTAAATAACATAGATAATTCTTTTTATAAATTGAGACAAAATGTTTCAAAAACAGTTCCTGTGTATTCAAGCATTGCAATAGAATTCAAAACAGAAAAAGAATGTAAAAAATTTATAGAATTTATGAATATTAATGGCATAGGCTTTGATGTTTATTGTAGTCATTTGATAATGGATTTTGATACATTCGAAAAACAACAGTCTTGGCATATATCAAAATTTCCTTACAATATTACTAACTACAAAAAAACTAAATGTTCCAAAACAAAAAATTTATTTCAAAGGGTTGCTTGGTTTAATTTGTCAGCCTCTTTAAAAAGTAAACATATTAAATACATAATAAAAAAATTAAAGGAATACCAGAATGAATTTTAGTACTTCTAATATTTGGAACAATTCTTTTATTTTAAGGTATCCGTTGGAACAAATAAAAAAAATTGGCAATTTATATTTTTATGAAAGTGAAAATATTTTAAAATGTCAGCATTTTTTTGAATTTGATATTACTAGTGACGAATTAAAAATAATGCAAAAAGAAATTAAAAATAATAAAAAAATAAGATTTAACTATATTAATGATTCGGTGCTAAGTAATAAGCTCAAAGAATGGGCTATTAAGAATAATTTTGAATATCAAATAATTGATGAATGGGAAGCACCTAGATTAGTACTTAATGAAGAAAATTTAAAAAAATATATTAGTATTTGTCCACATTCTCAAATATCAAAAAATTATAAAATGTATTGTAATAAAAAAGAAAAATTAAATTTTTATAATTCTATTAACTGTGATTCTTTGATGTTATGGAACTATGTTTTGCAAATAGATTATAATTCTTGGAAAAAAGATGAACATTCAGATATGAAAAGTTTGGATCGTGAGGATTTACAATATTTACCATTTTTTCTTATTGATAAAGAACATAGCAATTTAATTGTTGTTTGTGATGAGAAAAATAATCCTTTAGCATATTCTTTAATGTTTAGAAGTGGTGACTGTTGGTATGCAGTTAAATGGGGAGCTTCAAATTTAGGAAGAAAATATTATGCAGGATTTTATTGTCTTTTCTATCATCTTGAATATTTATACTCCTTAGATAATAAGTTATTAATTGATTTTTGGGGTAGAAGAAATAAAACTTATGATGAGTTAAAAAATGATTATATTATGAGAAAACATATAATCGTTTATAAAAAGGAGTGATATTATGTATATAGAGTTGGGAAATATATTTGATATAGAAAATATAGATGACATGATTGATAATAGTTTTAATGGAACTTGTTTTTCTTATAGTTGGTTTTTAAAATTAAAGGACAGTTTTAAAATTTTGAAAATATATAATTTGGCGAAAGAGTTACAAGGATTTATGCCAATATTTAAAAGCACTCCCAAAACTATTGCACAAAGTACAATGTATATACCTTATGGTGGTTTAGTATTATTTTCTTTACCAAGAGAAAGTAGAAATCAAATTCGTTATATTAGACAAGTGGAAAAAGTGCTATGCAATTATCTTCAAGAAAATTATGATGATATCCAATTTTCTTTAGATAATAAAATTACTGATATTATGCCATTTATTCGTTCTGGATTTACGCCAGAAGTTAGATATACTTATAAATTAGATTTGACAAAAGGTTTAAATGTAATATATCAAAATTTTGGTGGAGATAGAAAAAAGGATATTAAAAAAGCTGTTAAAAGAAATATAAAATTTGTTGTTGATAGTGATTATAGTTATTTTGATTCAAAAGAAGCCATGAAGTGGGAAAAAAAATATGGTTTTGAGACGACTTCTGATTATGTTGAAAAATATATAAAAACTACAATTAAAAAAAGAAGAGGTATGTGCTTTGTAGCAATGGAAAATAACAAGGTTCTTGGTGGTGTTCATATTGCTTGGGATAAAGAAACAGCCTATATAATGTATTCATATTACGAAAAGGAAAAAGATGATGTTGCAATTGCTTTTCTATATTACAAAATATTTGAATATTTAATAAATAACAAAATTGTCAAATATATTGATTTTGAGGGTTCTGTGTTTGAAAGTATAGAGGACTGGAATATATCATTTGGTGCTTATCAGAGTAGATTTTACAATTTGCATTGGAATTCAAAAAATAAACCATATTTTAATCTATATGACTATGGAGAAAAGTAGGTGAGCCTTATATGTCTGATAATGAAATTTTAGCATTGATGTATGATTTTTATAACAAATACGTTTTGAAAGATCAAAATAAAGACATTGATTATTATATTAATCAATTAAATGAATATTCAGCTAATAATGTTTTAGTAGTTGGTGCTGGTACTGGTAGAGTGGCAATTCCATTGTCTGATTATGTAAACGTTTCTGCTCTTGATTTTGATTTAGAAAGATTAAAATTGTTAAGTGTAAAAAGTAAAAAGCCGAGTATAATATACACTGATTTTGTAGACTTTAACCATTTGGATGAGTATGATCTAATAATTTTTCCTTATAGTACTATTCAATTTGGAGGAGACTATTTGAAAATTAATGAAATATTTAATAAACTAGGAAATTCTATGAATAAAGATGCAGTGTGTTTATTTGATGTTTCTGAAAATTTTAATAATAAAGTAGAGAAAAAAGACGAGTTTTTATTTAAAATATTTTGCAATTCTGTTAATTCAAATGTTGAAGTATATTATACTTCAAAGAGATATAAGGATTTTATTGAATTTTTAGTAAGATATAAATTGTCTGATAAAAATAGAGAGGTTCTTGAAAAAGAAAAATATACTTATTATGACAAAGATTTACTATTAAAAGGTTTGGAAGCAAATAATTTATCACCCATTAAAATAGATGATGGTTATGGAGAAGGAATTTTAAAACATAAACACATCTATCATTGCAGGAGGATAAAATGAATTATAATAGTTTATTAGGAAGTAAATTGGCAAAATATTTTAATAAAAAATATGGGATTATAACATATTCAGGTACTTTAGCTATTGAAGTTGCTTTAAAAAGTTTGAGATTAAAAAGGAAATCCAAAGTATTAATTTCGTCTAATATGTGCTATTCAATTATTAATACAGTTCTGAAGTTAGAATTAGTGCCAGTTATAAAAATGCCAAATAATGGTTTGTTTTTTACAAATGATGATATAGATGTGGTGATTGACAAGGAAATAATAGATTGTATATTGTTGGTTCATCAGTTTGGAATATTGAATAATATTAGTAAAAGAAAATATAAAAAGTTAAATATAAAAATAATAGAAGATGTAGCTCAAGCATGGGATCTTAAAGATAATAACGGAATAAACAATATAGGAATTGACAGTGATATTGTTGTTACTTCCTTTGGAATAACTAAACCTATTAGTTATGGAATAGGTGGAGGATTATTTTTTGATAATGAAAAGATCTTTAAGGAAATTGATTTTTGTGATAATGAAAGTAGGGAAAAGCAAGGAATAATCTTATCGTATGCGTATCCATTATGTAAAGAAATAAAATTAGATTATTTATTAGAAAAAGCTAACGAAATAGTTGATGAGCAAAGATTATGTGCGAGAGAATATTCAAATGTATTACTTAATCAAAAAACAATAAAATATATAAATTATGAACAAAATAGTGGTAATGTTTGGCATAGATTTCCTATGTGGATAGAGAATCAAAAAACTTTTGAAAAAATAAAAAAAATTTTAGAAAAAAGTACATTAGAATTTCAATTTGAGCATGATGTGAAATTAACTGATTTGCCTATGTGTCAGAAATGTATAAAATATAATGAAAATACACATTATTATTTTATTTTAGTACGAACTAGAAATGTGAATATAGAAAATCAGGTAAAAAATCTAAAAAAGCTAATAGATTTATTAAAAAATGATTAAATTAATACCATTTTATAGTCCTTTTTAGCAAAAAAAAGGGTTTATGTGGTATAATAATTTTGAGTTTTTATTTTAAAAAGAAAGAGGTGATTACTTTGATAGAAGTAAGTGTAAATAATGCAAGTAAAAGTTTTGGCTTTAAAAATGTTTTGGATGGGTTTGATTTAGAGGCTACAACTGGAGAAAGAATTGCCTTAATCGGACCAAATGGATGTGGGAAATCAACACTATTTAAAATAATTTCTGGAGAAGAAAAATTAGATAAAGGAATGGTTTCAACTAGAAAGGGAGCTACAATCGGATTATTATCTCAAATTCCACCTAAAGTAGCTGATGATGTTACTGTTAGAGATATACTATTGAGAAGCTTTAAAGATTTATTTGAATTAGAAAAAAAATTAAGAGAATATGAGGAAAAACTTGGCAGTATCACATCTGATGAACTAGATTCTGTTTTAAAAGTATATGGAAAGTTACAAGATCATTTTTCAAATATGGGTGGTTATGAAATAGATGAAAAAGTTGGTAAAATTTGTAATGGATTTAAAATTTCTGAGGAAATGCTTACTAGAAGTTTTAATACTTTATCAGGAGGAGAAAAAACAATAGTTAATTTGGCTTCACTAATAATTAGTAATCCAGAGATTTTACTACTTGATGAGCCTACAAATCACTTGGATATTGATACTTTAGAGTGGTTTGAACAGTTCTTATCAAATTACAAGGGAACTATAATTATTAGTTCGCATGATAGATATTTTTTGGATAAAGTAGCAACAAAAACAATTCTAATAGACAAAGGGAAAGCTGATGTATATCATGGAAATTATTCATACTATTTAGAAGAAAGTGAGAGACGTGCATTAGCAGAATTTGATGAATATAAAACACAACAAAAACAAATTGAGGCAATGAAAGCTGCTGTAAAAAAATTAAAAGAATGGGGAGAACGTGGTGATAATCCTAGGTTTTTTAGAAGAGCTGCTTGTATTGAGAGAAAATTAGAAAAAATGGAAATGCTAGATAGACCAGAATCAAAAAAACAATTACCATTAGATTTCGAAATTAATGGTCGCTCTGGTAAAGATGTATTAGTCGCTAAAGATTTGGGAATTATAGCTGGTGATAAAATACTATTGGATGGAGCAGACTTATATTTAAAATATGGTGAAAAAGTATGTTTGATGGGAAAAAATGGAACAGGAAAATCTACATTTGTAAAAGCAGTTTTAGGTAATGAAGATAGCATTTGTCAAGGTGAAATAAAATTGGGCAGTAATGTTAGCATAGGTTATATTCCACAAGAAATAAGATTTGAAGATGAAAATGCGACTGTATTGGAAACATCGAGAAAGTTTTATGAAGGAACAGAAACGTATTTAAGAGCATCTCTTGCAAAGTTCTTGTTCTATGGTCAAAATGTTTTTAAAAGAGTAGGTACGTTATCAGGAGGAGAAAAAGTTCGTTTAAAATTATTTGAATTAATTCAGAAGAAGGCTAACTTATTAATTTTAGATGAGCCTACAAACCATATAGACATTGATACTAAAGAAATATTAGAAGAAGCATTAAGTGAATATCGTGGTACTCTATTCTTTATTTCACATGATAGATACTTTATAAACAAGTTAGCTGAGCGTGTGATAAATATTGAGGATCAAAAATTTACTGAATACTTGGGAAATTATGATTATTATAAGGAGCAAAAAGTAAAAAAGTTGGAGCTTCCTACTAGCAATAATCACGGTAGAAAAGGTAGGTAGTTGTTTAGATGAATTTCAAATATAAACTTACAAAAAAAGTAGAAAGTTTTATAAAAAATGCAAATCTAAGTGAAATCAGTATTGGATGTTCTGATTCACAAGTAGTAAGAATTGAAAAAAATGGCAAAATATATTTTTTAAAAATAGCTAAAAAAGGATTGCTTACACAAGAATTTAATGCTTTAAATTGGTTGAATAGCAAATTGTCAGTTCCAGAAATTGTATTATTTGATAATGAAACAGAAAATGAATTTTTAATAACAAAGGCTATTCCAGGAGAAATGGTATGTTCAGAAAAATACCTAAATAATCCAATGTTAGCTTTGGAAATAATTAAACAAGCTTTTGATAATATATATTCTGTAGATATTTCTGATTGTCCTTTCAATGTTTCAAATAAGTACAAATTATCACTAATAAAAAATAATGTAGAAAAAGGTCTAATCAAAAATGAAGATTTAAAGAGTGAAACGTTAGAAAGATTCGGAAATGTAGAAGGCTTGTTAAATTATCTTATCAATAATCAATTTGAAGAGGAGTTGTGTTTTTCTCACGGAGATACAAGTTTGCCAAATATCTTTTCTTCTAATGACAAATTTTCTGGCTTTATTGATGTTGGAGAATGTGGTATTGCTGATAAGTGGTTTGATCTTGCAATTTGTGAAAAATCAATCAGAAGAAATTTTGGAGAAAAATATATTTCGGAATTTTATAAAAAATTAAATATAGTTCCAGACAGAAATAAACTTGATTATTATTTACTTATGATGGAATTATATTTATAAAACTGTTAAAGTTTTAAAGAAAATTTTAAGGTTATAAAGAAAAAATAAATTGTCTTGAATATATTGATAAATTGAGTTTAAGTCAATATTTACAGGGTTTATAGAAAATTTATAATACCTATAAAATTAAATAATTCTAATAAGTTAGGAGGATGTTTATGATTAGCAATAATTCTAATTTTGGATATGATAAGTATCACAGAAAAAAACCAATTAAAGATTTTGACTTAAATCAAACTATGTATTCTTTGGTAACAAGTGAGAGTAAGGATGATTTAGCCTTAAAAGCAACAGGTTTTATGGGAAATGATATGAGTTACAATGACTTAATAATATCAGCAGACAAATTAGCTCAAGCTTTCCATAATATTGGAATAAAAGATGGGGAGAACGTGGCAATATTGACTATAAGTATGCCTATAGTTCAACAGTCATTGTTATCTCTTTCCAAAATTGGAGCTACCATGTCTTGGATAGACTTAAGATCTAAACCAAAAGATGTATTAAGATATATTAACAGCGGTAATTGTAAAACAATAATAGTGTTTGAAGATATGCTTCCATTAATAGAATCAATAATAGATGAAACTGATGTCAAAAAAGTTGTTGTAAGCTCACCAAAAGATTATTTATCTCCTATAATAAAAGTGTTAGCTATGTTAAAGGATAAGAAAGATGGTAAAAAAATAGTATTGCCAAATGATCCAAGATTTGTTAGATTCAATGATTTTATTAAAAATGTTGATACTAATAATTTAATTACTCCAGTATCATTTGAAAAGGATAGACCATCTTTAATAGTACAATCTAGTGGTAGTACAGGTAAACCAAAGCAAATTGTTCATACAGAATATAATTTTAACTCTGCTGTACAAAAAATGGCTTATACTGATTTACCTTTTTATAAAGGAAATACAATGCACATTTCAATTCCACCATTTATTATATATGGATTAGGGAACTCTATATATGCTAGTATGGCATTTACAATGAAAGCAGAAATGAATCCCTTTGTAGATGAGAACACAGTATATAATGATTTAGGAAAATTTGATATATCTTTAGCAGCACCATTGCATTATAGATATATGTACAAACAATTAATAGAATTAAATAAAAGTATAACCGAATTAGAAAAGGATAACTCATTAGAGGCAAAAAAAGAATTGAAACAAAAGATGAAAGAGTTAAAACGAGTATTAACAGGAATTGATAGAGCCAAAGTATTTGTATCTGGTGGAGATAAAATTGGTGCAGATGAACTAATAGAAATGCAACAAACTTTTAACAAAGTCATAGTCAATGGTTATGGTAACAACGAATGTTTAGGTGCTACAATAGTTAGTCCTATGTACGCCAATAAACCTGGTAGTATTGGGGTACCTATGGAAGGAATAGAAGTTAAAGTAGTTAATCCAGAAACTGAGGAGATATTACCACAAGGAGAAATTGGAGAATTATATATATCTTCTGATAATCTTTTTGTTGAATATTTAAATAACCCTGATGAAACAAATAAAATAAAAGTAATAGATGAATTAGAAAAACAATGGGTGAAATCAGGAGATTTATGTTATATAGATAAAGATGGATATATTATTCCTAGAGGAAGAAACAGAAGACTTATAAGAAAAGAAGCATTTAAGATTAGCCCTGATACAATAGAAGAGGTTATTAGTTCTATACCATTTGTACAAGATTGTGTTGTAGTTGGTGTGGATGATGAAAAATCTTTGTCAGTGCCAATGGCATTCATAGTTCTAAAAGATGAGACATTATCATTTGATGAAGTTAAAGACCAAATAAAAGAGAAATGTGTTGAAGAATTACCTGATTATGAAGTCCCAACTTATTTTGAACAAATAGAAAAAGTCCCTTATACACCAAATGATAAACAAGACTTTAGAGCATTAGAAGAACTTGGAAATTCAATAGTAAGGAATAAGGCAGCAAAAAAATTAGTAAAGAAAAAATAGTTTTAATGACACTAATTTTACAAAAAAAATTAACAAAAATTAAAAAACAACGATATTGTTGTTTTTTTTATGATATAATGTATTCAATGAAGATGATCGTGAATATTCTAGGAGGCTGATTATATGAGTGCTAGTGGTACTATATACCTTACAATATCTGCACTGATTTACACTATAATTACAACAATTTTATTTCAAAGAAAAAAGAAAATCAATAAATTAGAAAATAAAATATTTACTAAGTTATTGATTTTGTCAATTTTATCAATGGTTTTTGAACTTGCTATAGTATTTACTATAAATATTTCCATAATAAGTTCTATAATACAAAAAATCTTTTTAGTGTTTATAATATTATGGTTATCAAGATTTATAGATTATACATTTGTAATAACAGTATTTGATGCTAAAAAAAGTGATTTAGATAATTTTGAAAAATATAAAAAAATTTATTATATATTTTTAGTGATAAATCTGTTATGTTGTTTAGGAATTCTCCTTTTACCTATTTATTTCAATGATATAGGTAGTGCAAAATATACTAGTGGACCAAGTGTTAATATGGTTTTTGCTATAACAGGAATATATTTATTAATAATTCTTGTTCTATTAGTAACACATTTCAAAAAAATAAAACAAAAAAATTGTTTGCCAATAATAGTATTATTTGTTTTATTAATTGTTTGTGCAATAATTCAAAAATCTAACCCACAAGTATTATTAACTAACACTGTGTTTGGATTAATCATTTATTTAATGTATAACACAATAGAAAATCCAGATTTAAAGTTAATAGCACAATTAGAACTTGCAAAGCAAAGTGCTGAAAAGGCAAATAATGCTAAATCAGATTTTTTAAGTAGTATGAGTCATGAAATAAGAACACCATTAAATGCTATTGTTGGATCAATAGAATTATTAAAAGATGAAGAAAATTTGTCAGAAGATGGTAGGGAAGCGGTAAAAGACTTAAATACAGCATCAAATAGTTTATTAGAAATAGGAACAGGAATATTAAATATATCTCAGATTGAATCAGGTAAAATTGATTTAATAGAAAAGGAATATTCACCAGTTGAAACTTTTGATGAACTATATAATTTACTAAAAGGAAGAATAGGTAATAAGTCTATTGATTTTACAACAAACTATGCTGATGATTTACCAAAAAAATTATATGGTGATAAAGCTAAGATAAAAGAAATTGTAACTAATTTATTAACTAATGCTATTAAATATACAGATGAAGGAAAGATAAATCTTGCTGTTAAGTGTATAAATAACAAAGATACTTGTAAATTAATAATTTCTGTTAGTGATACTGGTAGAGGTATTCGCAAAGAAGTAATGGATAAATTGTTTGAAAAATTCACAAGAGATACAGATGTTACAGATTCAACCATTGATGGAGTAGGACTAGGTTTAGCTATTACGAAAAGCTTAGTTGAAATAATTGGAGGTACAATAACAGTTAATTCTGTGGTGGGAAAAGGATCTGTTTTTACAGTAGTTTTCTTGCAAAAAATAGTTGATGATGGTGTAGAAAACATACATCAACAAGAAAAAATCATAGAGCAATCAACTCCATCAAATAATAACTATAAAATATTGATAGTTGATGATAATAATATGAATTTGAATATAGAAAAAAATCATTTAAAACATTATGGGCTTGATTGTGACACTTGCTTATCTGGTGAACTTGCAATTGAAAAAATAACTTCAGGAATTAGATATGATTTAATTTTAATGGATGATATGATGCCTAGTATGAGTGGAACAGATACAATGAGAAAATTAAAATACGAAATGAATTTTACCAATCCAATTATTGTTATAACAGCTAATGCAACAACTGAAGCAAAAGAGCAATATTTAAATGCTGGATTTGATGAATTTATTTCAAAGCCAGTTAAGCGAGAAGATTTATATAATAGTGTAATTAAATATTTACAAAAATAAAAAATAAAAAAAGACAACAGTTTTGTTGTTTTTTTTATGTAAACCTATGGTATAATTTATAATAGAGGTAGGTGAGTATAGGGATGGGAAGTAGTGCTACAATATTTTTATCAATAGCATCAATGCTTTATATGATTATGGTTGCTATTGTTTACTTTACTAAGGAAAAGGTTAATACAAGTGAAAACAAAATATTTTCTAAATTAGTATTAATTTCTCTTGCATCATTGTTTTCAGAGATTTACATAACATTTATTCCAATTGATATGAAAATCCCACTATTTGTAATTTCTTTAAAAGTTTATTTGATATTGTGTGTGTTTTGGTTAAGTTATTTTATGGAATATGTTTTTATTATTACTAGAAATAATGAGAATAAATTGTTGATTAATTATAAAAAAGCATATAAAAAGACATATATAAAATTTTGGATTATAACTGCATTTGTCGTTATTGCAATAATATTATTGCTTATTTCATTTTATAATGAAAATGGTATGAAATACTCTTATGGTCCAAGTGTTAATGTTGTTTTTGGATTATCAGCACTTTACATGATAATAATGTTTATTTATATTATTAAAAACTTAAAAAATTTAAAAAATAAAGGGTATATGCCAATCATATTTTTTGTAGTGTTATTATCAATAGTAGCAATAGTACAAAAATTGTATCCAAATTTATTACTTGCAAATACATGCTTTGCATTAATTACAACATTAATGTATTATACAATAGAAAATCCAGATATTAAAATAGCAAAAGAACTAGCTTTTTCTAAAATGATAGCTGAAGAATCAAGGGATAGAACATTAAATACTTTAAATGAAATATCAGATGAATTAAAAAATTCTTTTAGTAAATTACAAACGTTCGGATATAAAAAAGTTAATTATCAAGATTTAGATGAAGTGAGTAAAGAATTAAAGTATATTAAAAAATATAATATTGACTTTGTAGACAGAGCAACTGGGCTTCTTGAAATAGGGAAGATTGAAAGTGGAAGTCTTACATTGAGTGAAAAGGAGTATGACTCAAGTGAATTATTGGAAGAATTAAGAAAAATGCTTTTCTATGATAAGAAAAATAAGCAAATAAATGTTTTAACGGAATTTGAAAACAAAGTACCTAGTGTGTTATATGGAGATAAAACAAAAGTAGAAAAACTTGTATTATCAGTTTATGATTATATATTAGATATAATCGATAAAGATGATTTAACAATTAAGATGGACTCTATTACAGTTGGAAGATTTAGCAAAATTAAATTTCACTTTATAACTCAAGATTCAAATTTAGATAAGTATATATATGAAAAAAAACAATCTTATGATTTGAAAGTTAATTATTTAAATGAATTAGAATTTTATGATACTAAAGAGAATGTTAAATATGATAAAATACTTAAACTCGCTTCATTACTTAACGCAAAACTGAATGTAAGCAAAGATGATTATGGTAGAAAAGATTTGACTTTGTCTATTAGACAAAGAATTATAGATCCGTATGTAATGGTAGAACAAAAAGAAGAAAATAAAGGCTTAAAGGTAAGGTATTTTGATGCTTCAGATAAGCGAATTTTAATTGTTCACAAAAATAACACTCGTTTAAAAGAATTATTATTATTGTTAAGACCATATAAATCTGATATTGATGTTGTCAGTAGTATAAATGATATGAAAATAAAGTTATCAGATAATAAAACTTATGATATGGTAATAATAGATGACACAATTTATAATAATGAAAAAGGTTTTGAAACAATAAAATCCATAAAATCTTTTAGTGGCTATGATATTAAATTAGTTATATTAGCAGCAGATGATAGAGTAAATAATTGTGAAGTTTATATTGAAGAAGGCTTTGATGAATATATAATAAAACCTATTAATAAGAAAAACATAAATTATATTATGAAGAAGTATTTAAAATAAAATTTTAAAAAAAATTAAAAGTGTCCGTTGACTGTCCTAAAAAAATGTGCTAAAATGATATTATAGGGAAATTGGAAGAAAGTGTATAGAGAGATAATTTTATCTCTCTTTTTTCATGCCTAAAATTTCTATTTTTCCTAATAAAGAAAGGGGATGATAAAAATTTAAAATGCTTTTTTAGTAGTACCAATAATTGAAAGGAGAATATTGTGAAGAAAAAAATTGGTAGGAAGTTAAAAAAAGTTTTAAATGTAGTAATGATAGTAGGAATTTTAATTTCTTCATTTCCAATTACACCATTCATCCCTAAAGTAAATGCTTTAGCACGTGTATCTGGAGATAAGATAATAGAAACAGCCATGTCTTATAGTGACTGGGGATATTTGGAAGTAGGTACATGCACTGGTTTAGTCACTCGTACATTGAATAAACTAGGTATTGGTCAATCAATTGTAGGTATCCATCCATACGATATTGATAAACCTCAACCTGAAGGTACTGGAGCAAGATATGCACCTGATAAGATGTATCAAAATGCTCTAAATCATCCAGAAGATGCTGTGCATATTTGGTCTGGTTATGTGAAAGATGTAAAAGCAAATGCTCATTTATTTAAGAATGGGGATTTAGTTATTCAAAGACCAGAAGATAAAGCAAATTATACAGGCAGTGGACACGTAGGATTAATTCATATATATAATAATACTATTTCAATGTATGGTGCTAATGGAGAAAGAAATGGTGTTGGTGATGCCATTTTAGCACGTGATATCATGACTAGAGGTACTAGTATTACTATTAACTCTCTTGATTACATTCATGTATTTAGATTAACTAAAGCGGAACCAGAGTATGCAACTACTACTTCAGAAAAATCAGCACAAGAAGTTGTGGACGTGTCATTTTATAAAACTGATCATGAATCTGGAAAACCATTATCAGGAGTAGAAGTAGAGTTTTATAGAGATGATGTTAAATTTGCAACAGGAATAACAGATGAGAATGGATACGCACTATCAACTTCAACAACAACTTATACATCTACTTCATCACCTAAAACTTATGTAACTAATTGGGACTATTTAGGTGAAGAAGAACAAGCAGAAGTTGATAAAAGAGGTGCTTATCATAATTTAGTAGATGCTCAAGCAGCTGCTGATTCTGAAGCATTAAAAAATGCAATGGATAAAGCTTCTCAAACTCATAAATATAGTGTAGTTGAAGTAAAAACTAAAACTAAATATTGGCTAAATCCAGATAATACTACTGATAGCAATTCAGCGACAGGTAGTGGAAGTATTAGTTTATCTTTATCAAATGAAAGGGTAAAAGGAACAGCTATATTAGTTAAAGAGGATGCAGATGTAGGTTATGCACAAAATGAAGCAGAAATTGATGGAGCATTATATGGATTATATGCTAACGAAAATATATTAGATCCTGCTGATGGTTCTATAATATATAATAAAGATGATGAAATAACTAGAGTTCGTATAGAAAATGGACAAGCACAAGTAGAAGATTTATATCTAGGTAGCTACTACTGGCTTGAATTGACTAGTTCAACTGGATATAAATTAAATAAAAACAAAGAAGTTTTTACTTTAAGTTATTCCTCACAAAATGTGAAGATAGTGACTTCTAAATCAGTATCAAAAGAAGAAGTAATTACTGGAGATTTTGAAATAGAAAAAATTATAACTTCTGGTGAAGAATCAGAAATAGTGAAAAAAGAAGAGGGAGCAGAATTTATTGCTGTTGCTAAAAAGTATGTTGATAAATATGGAGATATTGAAACTGCTTGGGAGCATAGAAATGAATTTACAGATAAAGAATACGATAAATTAGTGACTAATAAAAATGGTTATGATAAGTCAAAACAATTAGCTTATGGAACTTATGTTGTAAAACAAATAAAAGGACAAATGGATACAGAATTAGTAGAAAATACATTTACTTTTACTGTATCAAAGGAAAATCAAGATACAATTAAATATATTGTTAATAATCGTTTATTTACATCTTATGTTAAACTTGTAAAAGTGGATGCAGAAACAGGAAAATTAATTACAGCATCAAATACATCATTTAAAATCAAAAATGCTGATACTGGAGAATATTTAACACAAAAAGTTGCTGATACCACTTATGATACTTGGACAACATCAGATAAAGGAATGATACAATTGCCATTAGAAGTTAAAGCAGGGAATTGGATTTTAGAAGAAGTTGTAAGTCCAGATAACTACTTAATTAATAAAGATGGTGTAAGTTTCAAAGTGACTAATACAAATATTATTGAAACTGATTCTGATGGTGATCCATTATTAACAGTAGTGATGGAAGACAAAGCAGTAAAAGGTCAAATAAAATTTAAGAAATACGGTGAAGTATTAACAGGTATAGAAAAAGATGAAAATGGTAATATCAAATTTTTATATGAAGAAAAACCGTTAGAGGGAATGGTTGTTTATGTTCAGGCAGATGAAGACATTTTAGATCCAGCAGATAATTCAGTTATTTATAAAAAAGGTGAATTAGTTGATGTTATTACAACTTCATCATCAGGTGAAGCATTATCAAAATTATTACCACTAGGAAAGTATGTAGCATTTGAACATCAAAGTCCAAATGGTATGTTGATTGATACAACACAATATAAAGTGTCATTAGATTTTGCTGACAACGAAACTGAGGTTGTTATGGAGACAATATCTATAACTAATGAACGTCAAAAAGTAGAATCTAATTTAACTAAATTAGATTCAGATACTAATACAGCACTAGAAGGTGTTGTTTTTAATTTGACTGCAATTAAAGATATTTACTCTTATGATGGTAAATTATTGGTAAAAGCAGGGACTTTGATTGAGCAAGGAAAAACTGGATCAGATGGTGGTTATATATTTAAAGCAGATTTACCAATTTCTTTAGATGATGAAACTTATTTTTCAATTACTGAAGAAAAACAATTAGAAGGATATTATAAAAATGATGATGCGATTTCTGTTGATACTAAATATAAAGGTCAAAATATAGAAAAAGTTTCTAATAGTCAGACAGTTTATAATAAAATAATTAAAAACTATATTTTAATTAACAAAGTAGATTCTAGTACATTAGAAAATATAGTTAGTAAAGACTTTAAATTTAAGGTATGTACTGATATAGAATGTTCTAAAGTTATAGGAGAATATAGTGCAGATGTAGAAAAAGGAACAGCTTTAATTGATATAAAATATGGAACAACTATTTTTATTAAGGAAAGTTCAGCACCTGAGGGATACCTACTAAGTCCAGAAGTTGTAAAAGTAAGTTTAAATAGTGAAGGACTTTTTGTTAATGATGAAAATGTAGAAACTGATGAGGATCTTACTTATAGTATTGCTTATCAAAACACATTATTACCAGTTATACAAGAAGGTGTACAAACTGGTTATGATAATAATATGCCTATTTATATAATAATAAGTGGAATATCATTATCTGGTGTCATAGCAATAGCACTTTCATTACGCAAAAAGAAAAGAAAATAATTCTATTTATTGAAGGGAGCAAACAATGATAAAAAAATATATTGCTATTGAGCATAAAAACTCCAGATATTGTAAAGGTGTTCCTTATATATCAAAAAAAGAATTTAAAAAAAATAAAAATAATTTAATTGTTGGAAAGACTAAGTTAAAAAAATATAAATCCAGTTCTGAAAATAAAAATCTGGATTTATTATTATTTAACAACAAAGAATTCGAAATAAAAGAAAGATTATTTGGATTTAAAAAAGGATACGTTTTTGTAGGTGATGATAAATATATTGCATTGAAAAGGCGTATCCCTTTTCTTTTTTTACTACTTCTTTTATTAATAGTTTTTATTATGTTTAGATTTTTGATACCTTGTAGTAATCAGGAAGATAAACCTATTGTAGTACCAGTTCAAAAAGAGGTAATTACTCCTGAAGACAATGAGGATAAAGAAACTATTAAAGAGGAGATTAATGTTGAGAAACCAAATAAAGTTAAGCCATCTTCAAAACAAGAATTATCAAAAGAATACAAAATTACATTTGATAGTAATGGTGGATATGGTAGCATGGAATCTATTATATGTAAATTAGACAACATTTGTATCTTAAACGAAAATAAATATACAAAAGAAGGATATAGTTTTCAAGGTTGGTCAACGAAAAATAATGGTGTAGCAGAATTTCAAGATAAAGCAGAATTAAAGAATTTGTCTTCTAAAAATGGTGACAATATAACTTTATATGCTGTATGGGAAATTAAATCTTATCAAATAACATTTTTGGATTATGATAAATCTATAATTCAACAAGATAAGTTAGAATACAATAGTAAAATTATTTTACCTGAAAATCCAACTAGAAAAGGGTACACATTTAAAAATTGGGATAAAGAGTTATCCACAGTAAAAGAAAACCTAACTATTAATGCTTTATATGATATTGATAGTTATGATATATCTTATAAATTAAATGATGGAATATTAGATGAAGCACCTACTAATTACAATGTTGAAAGTAAAGATATAATAATCCCTTCGCCTAAAAAGGATGGTTATTCATTTATAGGTTGGACAACACCAGATAATAAAGAACCTATAATAGACTATAAAATATTAACAGGTTCTGTTGATAATATAGAATTAGAAGCTAATTATGATGCTAATATATATAATTTAATATTCAATTCAAAAGATAATAATGACTCTTTAATAAAAAGAAAAATTAAATTTGATTCTGAATATGGAACATTACCAGAAGTAGAAAAGGATGGTTATACTTTCAATGGTTGGAAAAACTCGAATGGTGACTTCGTATCAAGTGATACATTATACAATGTCCCTGAAGACACTAATTTATATGCTGAATGGAATTTAATAACCTATGATATTAAATATAATCTCAACGGTGGAACGTTAGATAAAGCACCTACTAACTATAATGTTGAAAGTGAAGATATAATAATTCCTTCACCTAAAAAGGATGGTTATTCATTTATAGGTTGGGCAACACCAGATAATAAAGAACCTAAAATAGATTATAAAATATCAACAGGTTCTATTGGTGATAAAGAGTTAACTGCAAATTATGAACCAATAACTTATTATATTTCTTATAATTCATCTGAAGGTCAAGGTGAAATGGAAAAACAAGAATTTGCATATAATCAAACTTCTAAATTAAATAAGAATCAATTTACAAAAGAAGGATATACATTTATAGGATGGTCAACATCAATAGATGGAGATGTAATGTATAATGATGAATCAGAAATATCCAATTTATCATCTAAAGACAAAGATGTGATTACTTTATATGCTAAATGGGAAATTATAAAGTTAAATGTAAAATATTATGATTTGTTTGGAGCATTATTAAAGAGTGAAACAGTTGAATATGGAAAAAAATCTGTTGCACCTGAAGATATGTTTATTGATGGTTATACTTTTGAAGGTTGGAATCCATCTCTTGATGTAATAAGAGAAGATACCATATATAAAGCACAATATACCATTAATGAATATACAATTAAGTATAATTTTAATACTTGCAGTAATGATGATGGTCAAGAAATTAAATATAATGTAGAATCTGATACAATTACATTACCGACACCTACAAGAACTGGGTATACATTTTTAGGGTGGACTGGAAGCAATGGATTAAAACCTCAATTAGAAGTGATAATTCATAAAGGTTCTATTGGCGATAAAACTTATAAAGCAAATTGGATATCCAATTCATATAAAGTAAGTTTAAATGCAAATGGTGGAGTAGTAAATGAAGATTATATTATGATTTCTTATAATAGTTTATATGGAACTATACCGACACCTACAAGAGTTGGTTATACTTTTGAAGGTTGGTATTATAACGATACATTAATAATAGAAGATAGCATACAAGATAAGGAATTTGATCACGAATTAGTAGCTAACTGGAAAACTATACAATATGATATAACTTATAATTTAGCTGGTGGGACAGCATCTCCATTACAAACAAGCTACAATATTGAAAGTGATTCATTTGTACTTCCAATACCTACAAGAACAGGATATACGTTTACAGGTTGGACTGGCACTGATTTAAGTTCATTATCTAAAAATGTGACTATAAATAAAGGAACAATTGGAAATAGAAGTTATACAGCAAATTGGACTATTAATTATTATACAGTTAATTATTATGTAAATGGTTCTTTATGGGCTACTCGTTCAGTTGCATATAATACAGCACTTGAAAACTTAGATGCTCAAAGTGTATTAGATATTTATCATAAATTTAATTACTGGGAAGGTTGGGTAGATAAAATGCCAACAAATACAGTTAATTTATATGCTAACATTACAGAATCTTATTGTATGTTAATGACTGGACATGGACCTTATAAAAATGCTGAAGGATTGCTAAATGTCTTTAAATCAGCAGGTTGGACAGGAAGAATAGAAGAAGCACCATCTGCTCCTGGATTTTACTGGGTAGTCACAGATTACACTTTAACAAGAGCTCAAGCTGATATTCAGAGAGATTATATAGCAAATCATACTAATTATACCAGTTATAATTATCCATACTTATATTGGGTTGCTGTATCATGTACTAATGGTATAGGGGATACTTGGACTAGAAGTGTAGGAACTAAACAATTTACTAGTCAATATCAGTGATGATAAGATACAAAAAAGATAAGGAGGAACAACTTAAATATGGTAAATAAAATATTAATTTGTTTATTATTTTTATGTTTATTGTTTCTTTTGCTATTCTTATATTCATGTTGCGTTATTTCTGGAAGAATCTCAAGAGAGGAGGAAACTTTTGATGAATTTCAAAAATGATTGGATAGAGAAAAATATTCTAAAAACATCTTCAAATAAAAATTACGAAGATTATCCAAATCAAATGAAAAAAGAGTTAGAAAAACAAGCAAATAAATTTGATTTTGAAATATTTTCATATCAAAAAGATCATTATTTGATGGCAGCAGTTTTAAAAGATAAAAATGAGGATAGATTTATATCTATAATGATAAAGGATTTATCTTGTTTCAAAGAACGTACATATAAAGGTGTAGAACTTCGCTATATGGAAAATTCTAAAATGATAAGTAGAACTGTTGTCACTCACACTTCTTGGAATGAAATAGGCATAACAGCTAGAAGAATACTTGAATGTAGAAAAAACCTAGAGAAACGTAATGAGGAGGATATAAAACAAAAGGAATTAGAAGAACTTGAAAGATAATTTTTTTTAAAATTAATGTTTACTAGTATAAACAAAGAAAGGAATGTCAGATGAAGAGCATAAGTTTAGAAAAAAACGGTAAAAATATAAGAATATTAGGAAATCAAGCGACTATTGATAGAGCAACTCCTATTATTGATAGACTTAATTTAACAGGTATTGAATCAAAAGATAGATTATTAATTCAAAATTGTATTGATGATAATAAGATAGGTGCAACTATTTTATATGATGGCAATACAGTTTATTCTTTCAACAAAATTGTGGATAAATATAAAAAGATTCAAAAGGATAATATGCTTTTAAATTTATCGGATGATTTATATAAATTCTTTCTAAATGCTTGTGGTGATATTGCTCATTATGATAAATCTGGATATATTTATTATTATGATAATGATTTTAGAAAATTAGAAAATACATTTTTAAAACATTGTAGATGCAATGATAGATTTTCAGATGTAAAAAGAATATTTAAAAAATTAAAAATAGGGCAATATTACAAAGACCGTGAAAGAATTGATTTTAATAAATTAAGTAAGAATGAGGTAAAAAAAATCATTGAACAATGTAATTGGAATGTTTCAATTACAAATAAAAATATCTGGGAATTGTCAATAAGCATCAATCCAAATTTCAAATTTTGTTTTGAAATAGATACAACTTATTTAAAAACAGGCGATATAATTAAATGTTTGATGGAATATTGTATTAAATTTGATGCAGATGAATATATTGATATTCTTGTAAAGCAAAGAAGTAGCAGTGGTTCTCCATCAGTTAGAACTATTGTTAATAATGCAGATATAATTTATTCAAAGATGCAACAGTTTGCTATGGATTTATTATATTATGGAAGACTTGCAGCACAGAATTTAATCGAGAAGGAACAGGAAGATATTGAAATAGAAAGGTAGGTGACAAATATTAGTCTATATAGTGAAGTATTAAAACAAGCAAGTATTGTAGATGTATTGAACTATTATGGATTAAATTTAAATCATAATAAATGTTTATGTCCTTTTCATAATGATAACAATCCTAGTTTGGTAGTTAATCCTAAAAAGAACATTGCAACATGTTTTGCATGTGGGACAGGTGGAAATGCTATTTCATTTGTTCAGAAGTATGAAAAAATTATTAACAATAATGATATTTCTTTTAATGAGGCAATTACCAAAGTTGTATCAGAAATTTGTCATTTGAATATAGATGTATCTCATTTAAAAAAGAATAAATATAATAATAAGTATTTTGTATCTTCAAGAAGGTATACAGAAGATGAACAAAAACTTTTACAACTAAATGAAAAACTAAATAAATTATTTTCTTATAATTTGAGTGTATCTAAAGAACCTAAAGATTATTTATATAAAAGAAATATAACAGATAAGGATATGAAAGAAGTAAGTATGGGGTTTGCTCCCAAAGGACAATTACTAAAAATTTCAGAAAAAAATGAAAATTATCCACGCCCTGAATTAATAGAACTCGGATATTTACGACACAATGATTATGGTGATTTGTACGAAACTTTTTCGGATAGAATCATGATTCCTATTCATGACGAAAAAGGAAATATAGTCACCTTTTGTGGTCGTACTATTAAAGATGAAACACCTAAATATTTACACACACATGAAACAAAAATTTTTCAAAAGAAAGAATTGTTATATAATTTTTCTAATGCTAAACCATTAGCATATAATAATGAATTAATTTTAGTAGAAGGTTATATGGATGTTGTAGGTGCCAAAAAAATAGGGTTTGAGAATGTAGCAGCATTAATGGGTACTGCAATTACTCCTGAGCATATAAAATTAATTAAAAATAATCGTTCATCAATTACTTTGGCATTAGATAATGATTTTGATAAACAGGAAAATATAGGTAGAACAAAAATGCTTCAACACATTCCAGTATTATTAAATGAAGGTTTTAAAGTTGATGTAATAGACTTTTCTAAAATAGGTAATTACAAAGACTTTGGTGTTTTGGGAGAAAAAGAAATACCATTTATGGAAGTCCAGAAAGCTAAAACTTCTGGATTTTCATTCTTATTAGATTATAAATATTTTAATAATTTAGAATTAAATGTTGAAAATATTTCTCTTGCATACAAACAATTAAAACAAGATAAAATAATTAATAACACTTATGATGAATCATTATTCAAAGAATATTTATTAAATCGAACTGAGTACAATAAAAAAGAATTAGATGAAATAATTTATCCAAAAAGAATAGAAGAGAAAGAAAATGCTTTAAGTAAATTTAATTCAAAAGCTATGAGTAATTTTCTTTATTCTGAATTAAAATTACAAATAGATAAAATGGATGATGTAGTATTGTCTTCATATTACTTAAATTTTAAAAGTTCAGTTGAAAATAAGTTAGTGTCTGTATTTAATAAAGATCCTGAATTATATTTAGATTATTCCACTTCAACTTTGAATACTAAACTTTTATTGAATGAATTCTTAAAAGATAATAAAGAATATTCTGATTATGAAATTCTTAATCGTTTCAAATATAATTCTGTATTTGATAAAACTTATATTAAAAATTCTAAAGGTAGTGCAATGATAAAATTAAAAGATAATCAAAAGCAAATGGTAATTGATCAATATGAGAATAGTTTATCTGATGAATCAAAATTGGCTTTAGAAGAAGTTGAAGAACTATATATTATTAATAGCATTGATGATCTTGATGGTATTTTAAATTATGATAATAATACACTTAATATGATAAAAGATAATTTAAAAAATAGAATGTTTTTAAACAAAGATAAAATGGAATTTTTTAAATATGGAAATCTTTTTCCTAGTATTAATAAAGAATTTATAGATGATAAGTTTAAAGGGTCAACTGGTAATTTTAAAACAATATTATTTTATAATAATTTGGATAATAAATTGAATATAGATAAAAGTAATGTTGTATCAGAAAAAGAGTTAAAAAAAACTGAAGAATCTAAATCAAAAGAAATGGATAAAACTAAGGAAAGTTTTATTAAAAGAGATTATGAATTTTCAATTAATAAAATGTTATTGATAGACTCTAAGGAAACTGATACACATTATTTTGTAAGAATACCATTTACAAGTGCTAAAGAATATTTTTATATACCTAAAAATGAATGTTTAAAATCAGATAATGGAGATACCATTTTTACAAAGTTAAAGTATGGACAATCTCATTCAATATACAATGTTGATGGTGAATATATTGGTACAAAAAGTTTTGAAGAGTTAAAAGCAAATTGGGAGGATAAAACTAAAAAAAACGTAAGGGTTTTAGAAAAAACTGAAGATGTTCAGTCAGTCCCAAAGGAAGAAGATATTTTATATGACAATAGTTATATTTCAAAATATAAAGAACCTATATGTAAAATATACCATTCTAAAATATACTTAGAAACAGAAAAAGGATTTTATATTAAAACTGAAGATCCAAATGTTCTACTATTTGCAATAAAGAAAATATGTAATTGGACAGATAATAAAAGTTATTTAATCATAGCACCACGTAAAGGTATATTTAATAGTGGTATGTCAAAATATAGATTAACAGGATATAAAAAAGATTATGAAGGAAAGTTATCTTTTTCTGAAATCAGTAAATATGTTAAGGTGTTTACACCTAGCAATTTGAAAAATAAGGAAATTTTAACCTTAGAAATTCCAAAAGTAAAATGTAGTTTTAAATCTAATTTTATAAAAGTACCATTGGTTATAGATGATTTGGAAGGATATATAGAAGTTAATTTAGTAAAGAGTAAGATTGATAAAGAGAAAGTAGTATTAGAATTTTTGAAGGATGAACAAATTGGATTTCATAATATTAATGATGAATATATTAATCATTATACTAGTTCTAAAATAATAGATAGTTATAATAAAATGATTGATAATAAAATAATTCAATTTTCTAAATCTAAAGAAGTTGTTTATGACGTACCAGAAAAGGAGGCAGCATAAATGGATGGTAATGCTAAGCACGATTTAGAGCATACTGCTGAAAAATCAGTATCAATGTCTGCAAAGATTAGTAAAATTTCTACCATTTTATTTGGTAGATTTTTAATAAAAGCAAATCGTTATTATCAAAAACACTTTTCTTCATCTATGAGAGCTTTAAGAAAAGATGGAGCTACAAAAGAATTATGTGTATCTCCACCATTAACAAGAGCAGAAGTTAAACAGATTATAACTTCATGCCATGAGAATAATATCCTTATGGGAATTAAAAAAATGCACCCTGATGGCGAATTAAGTAATAATAAATCATTATATCAACAAGAAAAACTTGCTCATAATGAAATTAAGTATAAGAAATGGGATGAAAGACGTAAGGCAACATCTAAGATAAAAATTTTAAATAAAATTTGTAAGTATCAAGCAGATAAATATAAAAATATTTCAGCATATAATTTGAAATTATCTAACAGATGGTTGTCATTTCAAGAGAAAACACGTAAAATAAAACCCCTAAATAAATATTGTAAAATGAAGGCAGATAATTATAAAAATATTGCTATTCAAGAAAAAACAAAAGATGAAGAGGAACAATATGTAATTATTTTTAATAAAAGCAAATTATCATTTTTTAATGAACAATTAGCTAAAATACCACCTAATAGATTAAAGCAAGAAACAAAAAGTGATTTAGATGGTATAAATAATGAAGAAATAATTGATGATAGAAATATAGAACCTATGGTTTCAAGAGGCATGAATTTAAGTGTAAATGATCTTAATAAAATAGGTGAAGATTTTGGATCGTGTCCTGTTAGAGATTATAGTAAAAATTATTGTATCCAAAAAATAACTAAGGAGGAATATTGTGAAATTAGAGAACAGTTATTTGAACTACCGAGTCATGGTGCTTGTGTTCTTAATGAAAAAGAAATGATAATAGCTATTCGTTCTGAAGATTTAGATGAGTATAGAGAATATGCTCCAGAAAGACCTATAAAAGAATATGGTTCATCTGGTGGTAGAGCAATAGAAAGTGAATCTAATATTCATGATATTATGGAATTAGAAATAAAAGATATTAAAAGATATAAAGAATTTAAAGAAACTTATTCATCTAAAGATTATGTAGCAGAAATTGCTCCAAATGGTAAAACTACTATATTATTAAAAGAAACAGATACAAAGAATCTTTTAGAAGAGAGTAAAAAAAAATCAAAAACAGAGGATTTAGTAAAAGAGGCAAATGAATTAGCAGAAAAGAGTAAGACTGATAAAATTGTTGAAAATGTTGTGTTAGAACAGAAAGAAGAACAAGAAATTGATCGTTAAACGCAATAAGAAGAGTAGTATTATAATTGTCTTACTAATAATGTTAGTTGCCTCTTATTACACACTTAGAGTTTGTAGTCTTACAGAAATGGCTGGTAAGTTTGAATTTTCACAGTTAACTGAAGCATTAGATAAACTTCATATTATTTCTACACCTGTTATATTAAATATGAAGACTATTACTACTTCTTTGTTTGTTGGAATATTTACATGGGGGATCATTCAAACTGTTGCAAATCAAAATAAAAAGAATTTGCAAGAAAATACTTATGGTAGTGCAGAATGGGAAGATCCAAAAGTAATAAAACCTTACTGTGAGAAAGAATTAGAAAAGAATCAAATATTTACTGCTACTGAAATGTTTGCTAAAAATATGCGAATATCTAAAAGAAATAGACATTTAATTTTAATTGGTAGACCAGGAAGTGGTAAATCAAGATATTATTTTAAAGTTAATTTATTAAATGCAAATGGAGAAACATTTGTTGTCACAGATCCGAAAGGAGAATTAGTCAGAGATTGTGGAATGTCTTTGATTAATCTTGGATATGATATTCGTGTTTTAAATCTAGTTGATAAATCAAAATCAGATCATTTTAATCCACTTATGTATATAAAAAAAATCAATAAAACTATTGATAATAGTAAGGAAACTCAAGAATGGATAGCTGAAGATGATGTAATGACATTAATTAATACTATAATGTTAAATACAAAATCAGAAACTATTGAATCCAATACTGGTGATCCATTCTGGGAGAAGGCAGAGATGGTTTTTCTTCAAGCAATTATTTATTATATAATTTTTAATTATGAAGATAAAGAAAAGAATTTTAAAACTGTTTTAAAATTAATTAGACTTGCTGAACCTGATAAAGAAGGAAATTCAACATTGAGTAGAATGTTTGATGTTTGGGCAGAAAAAGATCCAGAAAATATAGGTGTTAAGCAATGGAAACATTTTAAAGTATCTGCATCATCACCAAAAATGATGAGTACAATCATAATGACTGCATCTGCACGTCTAGCACCTTTCAATATATCTGAAATAGAGTCTATGACTGTTGACGATACAATGGAATTAAATAGAATTGGTGGTAAGGGTGATGAGGGTAAAATTGCTTATTTCATCATTAATAGTCCAAACGATTCTACTTTCAATTTTATGGCTAGTATTTTATATACTCAAATATTTTCAATAATAGATGCCAATGCTAGTAAAAATAATGGCTCTCTGTCTACTCCTGTTCAAATATACTGTGATGAGTGGGCACAACTAGGGGTAATCCCCCGCTACTTAGAAAATTTGGCTTATGTTCGTGGATTAAATTGTGGAATTACGACGTGTCTACAAAGTCTATCTCAGTTGAAGAAGGTTTATAAGGATAATTGGGAAACGGCTTTGGATTGTTCAGACTATGTATTGTTTTTAGGTTCAAGATCTAAAGAAACTTTAGAATATATGAGTAGTATGTTGGGTAAAAAAAGTTGGTATAAAAAGTCTTCTGGTCGTACATATTCAAAACAAGGTTCATCATCTTATAACTGGGATATAGTTGGACGTGAGTTAGCATTTGTAGATGAACTTGCAAGAATGGAGAGTGGATATGGTATTTTATTGGTTGCTGGTATGCGACCTTTTTATTCCAAATTATATGATTTAACTAAGCATCCTAGATATAATGAACTATTTGAAAGTTGGAATGAAAAGGAAACAATTCAGAATAAATATGATCATTCGATAGAAAGGGGAAAAGATAAAGAAACAAAAAGAAAACAGCAGATGTTTAGAGAACTAGGATTAGGGTTTGTAAAAGTAAAACCAGAATTTAAAGCAAGAGATTTAACTCAATATGAAGAACGCAAGTTTAATGAAGATGCAATTTTGCTTTCTTCTAAGAGTTTAACGGATGAATTATTGGATAATTTATAATTATCTTTTTTATGTTGTTTAAGTTGTTGAATTTTTTTTATATTAAGTGTTTACTAGTGTAAACGAAAAATTAAAGAAAAGGAGAAAAATTATGGAAAAAAAGACTTTGGCAGTTAGAATTAAGCAGTTAAGTAAAAAAGTAGTTAGTTTGTTTAATGTAGTTTTATGTGGTTTTATTTTAAGTATTAATAGTGTATATGCACAAGGAAGTAATACAAGTAGTATTGATGGATTTATTACCTTTGTGTGTGATTGGTTGTTAAAGATTGGTGGTGTAGTTGCATTAATTGGTGCTGTTATGTTTGCTCTTGGATGGCAACGTGATGACGCTGAAGGTAAAAGTAGAGGATTGATGACTATGATGGCAGGTTTTATGGTTATAGCAATTAGTCAATCAAAAGGTTTATTCGGATTATAAAAAGGAGGATTAATAGATGGCTGGATTAATTGAAAAAATATTTCAAATATCCTTTAAAATCTTAGGTTTTAAAATTGACATTAGTGATTTTGTTGGAACAATCCGTAATTTATGTAATTGGAATTCAATTACAAAAACCACTATATGGTCATTAGCTTCTAGTATTCATTCTGTTATTGTACCAATTGGGTTAAGTTTATTAACATTGTTCTTTTTATTAGATGTGACTAAAAAAGTAATGGATTATGAAAGATTTAGTTGGGAACGGATGGTATTTACTTTCATCCGTTTTCTTATCTTTAAAATGTTAATTGAAAATTCATTTGAATTACTTTCGTCTATAATGAGCATATCTAATAATATTCTTACTCAGGTCACAAGTTCATTAACTTCATCATCAGCAATACCTAATTTGGCTACACAAATGGGGGATTTAGTTAGAAACGCTGGTAATATTGTTGAACGAGGTTTTATGGGAATTATTATCTTAATTCTTTATATACCTTTTATGGGTACATTAATTGGTGTTTTAGTACAAGTATTTTTGCGTATAGGTAAGTTGATATTAAGTTTTGCATTTTCTCCTATACCTATTGCAATCGGAACTTGGGAAGATGGTCAGAATGTTTGTAAAAGATTCATAATGTCTATTATTGCTTTAGGTTTTGAAGCATCAATGATTGTCGTAGCAACGGCAATATATTCATTGGCTTTATCCACATTAACTGATGCTGGTTCGATTAGTTCAATGGTAGCAATAATGTTCTTGAATGGTTTCTTGATGGCAATGATTTCTATGACTAGTACAATGGCAGAAAGGTGGGTAGGTGCATAATGGATAGAATAGAACCAAGAATACATGATGAAATAAAGGATTATAAAGAAAAATTTTATAATTTTACTTTAAGACAATGGTTATTCGGAATTCTTCTTATTATAACTATCGTACCGTTATATTTATTCTTAACACCTAAAATTGGTAGTAATCTTACAGGATGGATAGTTATTATTGCTGCTATACCAATAGGTTTTTTTGGGTTTATTCCTATTCAAGGATTAAACGCAGAACGTATAATTTTTTACTGGAAACGTAATTATATCAATTTTGCTAAACCTATTTTATATAAAACTGAAGCAGAATTATTAGAAGAAAAAACTAATAAAAAGAAGACAGTAAAACCTAAAAATAAAAAAGAAGTAAAGAGTAGTAAAAAACAAGAAAAATTAAAATTAAAAGAACTAAAAAAAGAACGTAATAAGCAAAGAGAATTGGCACGTGCTAAAAAGAAATTTGGAATAAATACATTAGAAAATACTACTAGCAACTTTTCGTTAAGTCAGCAAGAGGCACAAGTGCTATTAAAACTCGCTAAACAAGTTGTTGGAAAGGATAATAGTGTGATATATGAAACAGAAAAAGAAAACATTGAAAAAGAAACAAAAGAATAACGTATTACCAAATAAAGTATTCATTCCTAAAACTAATCAAGAAATTATTTCTTATATGTTTAAGGAAGTTGATGAAAGAACAGGGATATTTAGAATAGATGAAGATACATATTCTATTTGTATTGAATATTCTGATGTATCATTTGCAAAAGCTAATGATGAAGAAGCAGAAAATATTTTCTTTAAATGGTTAGAATATTTACATTCTTTTAGGGAAGATACGCATATACAAGTTATTAATGCAGGTACTCCTATCAAAACGGAAAAATATAAAGAAAAGTTTATATTTGAAAAAGAGCATTTAAAAAGTGAAAAGCAAATTCAAATTGCTGATGAATTAAATACTTTAATAACTAATTCGCTTGGTACTAATGAAGATACATTGCAAACAAAAAGATTTATAGTAATTTCTTTAAAAGCAAAAAACTTTATAGAAGCAAACGCATTATTTTTAAATATCTTTCTAAAAACTGAACAGAAGTTTAAAGAATTAAAATCAAAGGTTAATTTAATTACAGTTAAGGATAGATTAAAATTTATATATAATTTTTTTAATATATTATCAGTAGAAGATAATAATATTGAGAATATAATTGAATATGCAAAAAATCAAAACTTAACTATATTTGATGTAATTGCTCCTAAAAAGGTTCTTATGCGTGAGTCTGATCTTATAGAAATAGATGATAAAAAATTTATCAGAGTTTTATATGTTTCTAAATTACCTAAGAGTCTAACTCCAAGATTTTATAATAGAATTACTACAATGGATGATATTAATATAATAACAACATTAAATATTAATCCTACTAATTCTGCTAAGATGATTAAAGTAGTAGATAAAAGTCTGTCTGCTATGGAAACTGAAAGATTAGAAAAAATTAAAAGAGCAGGAAAAAGTAATCTTGACTATGAGTATGTTAAAGATAAAAAATTAGAAACAAAAATATCTAATGCAGAACAATTACAATATGATTTGCAAAAGAATAATCAAAAGATATTTCAAAATAATTTTTTAGTGTGTATAACTGCTAATAGTTTTGAAGAGTTAGAAGATCAAACAGTTAGAGTTCAAGAAATTGCTGCTGAAATGTTAGTTGAAATGAAGCCGTTGTTATGGCAACAATTAGAGGGAATACAGAACATTCTGCCTTTAGGTCATAATAGTCTTCAGTTTCAAAGAACTTTGACTAGTGAAGCAACGGCAGTAAATGTACCATTTAATAGTAAAGATTTCAATCATGAGAAATCTTTATTTTATGGTGTTAATCTTGTTAGTAAAAATGCAATTTTCTGTGATAGAAAAAAATTAATCAATGGTAATGGATGTGTACTTGCTACTTCTGGTGCTGGAAAATCCTTTAATGTTAAAACGATTATAGAACAAATTTTAATTCGTTATCCAGAAGATGAGATATGTATTATAGAGCCACAAAATGAATATGGTGGATTATTAGATGTTTTTGATGGACAAAAGATAATTATATCCACTAATTCTGATACACACATTAATCCGTTTGATTTGTCTTTAAATTATGGATGTAGTGATAGTGGAAAGAGTGAACCAGTAAAAAGTAAAGTTGAATATATTATTGCTTTTTTGGAAAGTATAGTGGGAGCAAATGCTTTATCTGGTGGTCAAAAAACTATTATTGATCGTTGTACTAAAATTATTTTTGAGGATTATGAGAAAAGTAATTTTACTGATGATAGTTTATTACCAACATTACCATCTTTTTATGATATGCTTTTGAAACAACCTGAAGAAGAAGCAAAAGATTTAGCATTAATTATTGAAAGATATGTAAAAGGTTCTATGGATTTATTCTCTAAGAAAACCAATATAGATATTCAAAATAGATTAGTATCGTTTGATATTAGTCAGTTGTCTGCATCATTACAAACTACTGGATATCTTGTGGTATTGGATCACATTCAGAATAGATTGGCAAAGAATAAAGAGTTGGGAAAATATACGTGGATTTTTATAGATGAATTTCACATCTTACTTGCTAATCCTTATTCTGCACAATATGTAGCAAATTTCTATAAAACAGGAAGAAAGTTAAATGCTTTGAATACAGTAATCTCACAACAAATTTCTCATTTACTACGATCAGAATCTGGAAAAGATATTTTGTCCAATTCTGAATTTGCTCTAATATTAAAACAAAAACCTTTAGATTTACCATCTATTTGTAATATTTTTAATATTAGTGATGAAGAATCAATGTATGTTCAAGGTGATGCTCCTACTGGACAAGGTTTAGTAGTATTTGGTTCTGATGTTATTCCTTTTACTAATAAAGTACCAAAAGATTATTTAATCTATCAAGTTAATAATACAGATAGTCAAGTACAGGCAAGATAATTATGAAAGATAATACTGAAAGAGATGTTAAGAGGTCAATTGATAGATTATCAACATTATCATCAGAAGCATCAAGTCATACATTTAAATCAGTAGATAAAATAGCAAAAAAAGCATCTGATTTTATTGAAAACAGATCCATAGAGCAAACTCTAGCAGAAAAAGAGAAGGAAGTGGAATCAAGATTAAAAACATCAGAGTATGTCCAAGAAAATAATACTGAAACGGATTTATCAACAGAAGGCAATAATGATTCTACAAGTAAGTTGAAAACAAATGTTAATAACGACACATCATCAACAACTAACTCTCAGGAAGAAAAAGATGTAGAAGCAAAAGATTCTGATAAGGATATTCCTAAGAAAAGTAAATTAAAAACAGTTGTAGAAAAAACTAATAAAAAAATATTCAAATTTAATGATAATCAAGGAAAGGTATCAAAGGTAGCAACCACAGTTAGTAAAGGTGGCGAAAAATTATCTAAAGCAGGTAGAAGTATTGTTAAAATATCAAGAGAACTAAATAAGGCAATGAGTGAAAATGGTAGTGGTGTAGATTATATAAATGAAAAAATAACTCGTAAAATTAAAACTAAGGCATCTAATAAAATTAAAAAGAAAACAAAAAAAGTCGCAAGTAAAATAGGAAAAAAGTTTAATCAAACTATTGGTAAAAAATTATTTCAAGTTGCAAAAACTATTGTTATGAAATTAATAAAGATGCTTATATCATTATTAGCTGCATTGGCAGAATTTATTATTCCATTGGCACTTATTCTTATAATAATAATTTCAGTATGTTCTATATTTGGTTCTACTATGTCTGAAAGTTCTCTCAGTTCATATCAACAATATATGAATTCCATTCAAGAAGAGTATGACAAAAAAGTTGATGAATTCTTAGAAGAAAATCCAGATGGAGAAGTTTTTGCTGTTGGTGGTAGTTATGGTAGAATTGATTGGAGAATTCCATTATCCATAATGCAAGGTACAGGAGCAGAATTAGAATTTGATCAAACTGAAAAAGATTTAATACAAAAATTTAAATCTGAAGGTTTATTAGAAAAACATGAGATATTGGAACAAGTTGTATATGATACAGATGAAGCAGGTAATACAACAGAAACTACAAAAAAAGTATTAGTAATTACCAATAGCATGTATGAAGATTATATGGATTGGTGTCGTGATAATTATAGTAATATTGCTAACTTTAATAAGGCAAAAAAAGTATCTAATGGAACAGAAACTTATTTTACCAAAGACCAATTAGATATGATAAGTTTATTATATAATTCTGATTTTTTTGCAGATGCTTTAGGTAGTAGTTTTAAAACACGAACTCCTACTTATGGAAAAACAAATATACCATTGAATCTTAATACCGAACATTTTAATGAAAAAAATGCTTTAACAAATGCTGGTTTTAAGGGACAATGTACTTGGTTTAGTTATGGTCGTGCATTACAAGTATCTGGAAAAAAGATGCCAACAGGAAACGCACAAACTTGGATTACTTCTGCAATATCAATGGGATATGAAACGGGTACTCAACCTTCGTATAATTCTGTTGTAGTATTGTCTTCCAAGAGATTTGGACATGTTGCTTTTGTAGAAGCTTATGATGGAAAAACAATAACTATATCTGAAGGAAATGTTGGTAATGCTTGTAGAAGTGATGATTCATGTAGTCAAGTAGAATATGCTAATAAACATGCAAATGAGTTAGTGAGAACAAAAACTTATAGTTCGTTTGATGAATATAGAAGAATAAATAAAAATAATGGATACACCATTATAGGATTTATATATTTAGATTAAAAGGAGAAAAAATGAAAAAGAAAAAATTATGGATACTACTTATTGTAGTATTATTTGTTTGTAGTCTTACATCAGTATTGTTTAATTATAAAAATATAAAAAGGAATATAGAAATTGCTAAGGAAGAACAAGTTGAAAAAGAAAGAAAAGAAGAAATGCTAAAACAGGATTTAATTAGTCCTGTTTTAATTTTAAAGCAAGATAAATTAATAATGTATCAAGGTGATGAATTAAATTATAAATCATTTATAAAAGAAGCTACTGATAATTTAGAAGGAGATTTAACTGATAGAGTTAAATATACAAAAATAGACACTTCTAAAACAGGAGAGTTTTATGTTGATTATGAAGTAAGTGATTCAGCATCAAATGTTATTAAGGCAAGATTATTAGTAATTATTCGTGAAAAGCCAAATTTTAAGGATTAATTTAATATAAGTGAGGTGATGAAATATGACTGATGAACAGTTATTAACAATGTTTCGTAAGTATAAGAAAAAGAGAAATATAATTATAATTTCAATATTGATAATTATTATTAGCTCTATATTTATATTTTTATCTATCAGTAATACTTCATCTAAAAATGATGCAAAAAGCAAAGAAATTACTAATGTATCAAAAGAAAAAGATGAAATAGCTCCAGTTATAAAACTTAATACTAATTATATAGAAATTATTGAAGGAGGTGATGTGGATTATTTAAAATATATTGAAAGTGTTATAGATGATAAGGATGGAGATCTTTTAGAAAGTATTACTTATAATGAAATAGATACAACAAAAATTGGTGAACAGAAAATAGTATATACTGTTTCAGATTCTTCTGGTAATACATCACAAGAAATTGTTGTAGTTAATGTACTGAAAAAAGAAGAACCAATAGACGAAAAAAAAGAAAATACTTCATCAAATTCTAGTAGTGTTGAGTCTTCAAAAAAAGAAGAACAACAGCCATCAAATAGTGCGTCAAATAATACAACTACAAAACCTGAGCCACCATCTAATAATCAAGTAGAAGATACACCTTCTACAAAAAAAATAATAAAATATTTTTTGTTTAAAGATGGATATACTATGCAAAATGTTTCAGAAGCATGTGCAACTGAATTGAAAAAGACAAACAGAACAGGTATTTGTAGTCCAATTCAAGATGAAAATGGCATCTATTTGGGTATGAAATTAGAAACAAATTAATTTAGAAAAGGGAGATGTATAAATGAATAAAGAATATATAAAAGAATTATTTGAAGAAGAAAAAGAAGTCTTTATCCATCATGGATTAGATATAGAAACTCCAGAAGATTTGGAGGATTTTATGGAATCAATTATAATTTCAAATATGCAATTTGAGTTTGATATATCTCCAAACGCAGATAAATTATTTAATAGGGTTAAAGAAAATACTAAAGAATTATCAAATGAAGATCATGATATAGAAAAATGATTTTTTTTACATTGAGTGTTTACTAGTGTAAACAAAAAGATAAAGAAAAGGAGAAAAAAATGAAAAATAATTATATGATATTAGCAGAAATAATAAAAAATAGAAGAATAGCTTTAGGATATAGTTTAAGGAATTTAGCAAATGAAGTTGGTATTAGTCATACAGAACTTGTACGTATTGAAAACGGTAATAGGCAATGTTTAAATACTATTACATTATTAAAAATATGTAAGTTATTAAATTTAGATTTTTTAACACTTTTAGAAGATGCCAACTTTTATGAAAGAGAAGAGGAAAAATTGTTTTATATTATTGTTAAGAATGCAGAAACAAAGGTATTTAAAATTCATGCAACTAGTGAACAATCAGCTCTTCCTATTGTAATAGATTTTTTATCAGAAAACGATATTATTAAAATAGACGAAAAAATTAAGAATACATTGATATTTGCAACACCTGATAAAAAAGAAATGCAAATAGTATTGAAAGATTTAGAAGAAAAAAATGAATATGAAATAGCAAAAAAATATAATAGAATTCCTTGTGAAATTAATGCTGTTTCAGATGAAGAGTTTGAGGACGATTTCGAAGATGATGACTTTGAAAGTGAAGAATATGAAGACACAGATGATTTTTTAGGCGATATAACAATATATTTTGAAATTAATAATTTCAGTAGGAGAAAATCAAATGGACACATTAATAATAAGTAATGAAAGTAATATTCTTCATGTATCAAATAAAGGTTATACTGTCGATTACACCTTTTATGATTGTAAGGGACACAGCATAGATGGAGGAATATTAGAAAGTGAAAAAGAAAAATTTAATACTCAAGAAGTTAAAAATGAAATAATAAAAATGTTTGAAGATACAATTGCCTTCTCTCAACCTTATATGATTTTAGAGGGAGATAGAGCAGACAGTTTATTAGAATTAATTGAAATGGAAGATTATAAAAATACTCAATTAAAAGTAAATGATATTTTATCTTCCGTTAAAAATAGTTCCTATATTGAACTAGATAGATAAGTTTAAAAAAATAAAAATGAAAAGGAGAAAAAATTATGAGAAAACAATATGATGATTTTACTCAAATGAAGATAAAAGAGATGTGCAAATCTATAAGTGATATGACTTATACTTATTTAGATCCAGAAACCCATTTACCTACTAAAGTACCAGCATCACATTATGAAAAAATATTGGATCAAGTTAAAGAACAATACATGGGAGAAATAACTAGTAAACAATTTTTAACTATTATGTATAATCAATTAACTGCGTTAAAGAAAGAAGATGACAAATATTTTCAACAAGCATTATTATGTATGGACTTAGGTATAAATCCAAAAGATATGAGAGTAGATGAACAATTAGCATTGTCTATGACTTATGATTTTATTTATGAAAAACAAAAAAATATGAAAAAAGATTATCATTTTTTGGATACAGAAGTTATAAATGCTTACAGAGAAACTAAGGATAATCCTGTAATTCAGGCACAGGCAATAAAAATGTCTACTGATTATGAAGAAACTCAAGAGCAAGAAGAATCTATTGATAAAGATGATGATTATGATCTTGATTATAACTAAAGTTTTAATAGGGAAAATTCAAAATGACATTAGATAAAAACTATATTAAAGATACTTTAAAAAAACTTGGACAAAAATATGGTGTCAGAGAAACTTTTGAAGATTTTGTGTATTGTTGTGCATATTCATTATCTAATTTAACAAATTTTAATGATAGCCGTGAAAAAGAATATTTGAATATATCTAAGAAATATGAGAAGGAAGATTTTAATTCATTTGCATCAATGCTATCGGTATTAATATTAGAACTTAACAAAGATGATTGTGAAGATATTTTAGGAAATGTTTTTGAAGAATTAGGTTTGCATGATAAAGGTAGAGGACAATTTTTTACTCCTCTACATATCAGCAAATTTATGGCAAAAATTGTATTTGATAAAGAAAATATTCAAAGAGAAATATCAAAAAAGGGTTATATAACAATAGCAGATGAATGCTGTGGCAGTGGTAGAATGTTATTTGCATATCTTAAATTATTAAAAGAAAACAATGTGGATTTAAATAATGTATATTTTGAAGGGGCAGATATATCAAATCTATGTTGCTGTATGACTTATGTCAGTTTATCATTAATGGGAGCTAGTGCAATAATAAATCACCAAAATACATTGTCTTCTGAACGTTATGGATACTATATAACTCCAGGATTAATTTTAAATGAAAATTTAGTTAATAATTTAATTAAAGATGGATACCTTGAATCAACAAAAGAAAATGATTTAAATCAAGAAAATGATATAAAAAACTTAGAAGAAGAGCAGGAATTAGAAATATAAAATCTTTGTGAAAGGGGAAATTATTTTATGCCAAATTGGGTAAAAACTATTGTAAAAACAAAACCAGATGTATTAAAAGATATTTTAAAAAAATATTCAAATGAAGATGGTTTTTCATTTGAAAAGGTAATTCCAATGCCTAAAGAATTAGATGTAGAAAGAGGCAGTAGAGGTCAAGATGGACTTATGTATCTTTTTTTAGAAAATGATAATGGTATTTCTAAAGAAAAAATTAATCAAGTATTTCTTTCATTAAATCCCTTCAATTCTGATATTTATAAAGAAAAAAGATTTAAGATGGTTGAAGAAAAATTTAATGAAAACAAAAATGAAAAAGAATATGTGGAAAGTGTTAAACTCGCCAAACAATATATTTCTAATTATAACAAATATGGTTATGCAGATTGGTATAATTGGCGTTGTGATAACTGGGGAACAAAGTGGGATTTAGCAGAATTAGATTATAATAAAGATACTATGATTTTTCAAACAGCTTGGGATTTTGCTGAGAATGTTATATTAGAACTTTCTCGTAAATATCCTGAAGCTGTTTTTGAATGCAAATTTGCTGATGAAGGTATACAAGAAAATTCTGGCATATTAAAAATAAAAGATGGTGAAGTATTTGAAGAAAAATACAATTTGGAGATGGAGTCAATTGAAAAAATTTGGGATTATTATTTAGATGATAGCGAAAAAGAATCGTCAAATGAAGAAATAGATAATGAACTTGAAATGGAATATTAGAAAGGAGATAAATAATGGGACAATATCATAAATTTATGAATTTTGATAAAAAAGAAATTTTAAATCCTCCTGGTCTTTTAAAATTAATGGAATGGAGTTATCAGCAAAATGAATATATGCTTCAAATAGAAAATCTATTAAAAACTTCTTGGAAAGGTGACAGAGTTTTAGTTATTGGAGATTATGCAGATGATTTTTATGAGGGTGAATATTCTAGTGAACTTTTGAAAACTATACGTGAAGAAAATAAAGGATATGGACTTCATAATATATATGATTACCCATACAAAGAACTTAAGAATACATCTTTTTATTCAAATAGATTACCTTCTCGTTATATTTACAATGATTCTATAAAAGAATATATTGATTTAAAAAAACAGCCTATACAATGGGTAGTATATGATGAAAATATCAATCTAATAGATGGTGCAAAAATACATCCATTAAGTTTGGTATTGTCATGTTGTAATGGTGCAGGAGGTGGCGATTATTATGCACCTAACAATGAAGAAGTCGGTTGTTGGATTACAGATTCAAATAATATTAGTTTTTCAGATGAATTAAAAGAAGGATATACTGATTCTAGAATATTGTTTAATGAGAAGTTAGCAAAAAAGAAAATAACATTGATATAATTATTGATTATTTAAAGGAAAATTTTAAAGTTTCAGATATTAAAAAAATAGAAAATATGAAATTTTCACCTTCACTTTTCTTAGATAAAAACGAAGAAAAATGTATTATAGAAAAATCTATTAAAAAAATAATAAACAAGCAAATTGATTTAAAAAACAAAGTTCGAGATAAAGATAAGGATAATCAAGATATTAAGGATTTAGTTGCTAATTATGAAGAAGAATTAGAAAAATAACTTTAATGAAAGGGGAATATTATGAATAAACAGTTAGATAAAAAAATAGAAAGATTAGAAGGGTTAAAGGAAAAAGAAAAAGAAAAAATTAACTCAATAAATCAAGTTATTGCTGAATATGATAAGCAATTAAAAGTTTTATATGATTTGAGAAAAGAGCAAGAAAAAATTTATCAAAGACAACAAGAATTAGATTTAAAAATTAAGGAGCAACAATAACTATGAGTAGTTACTTCAAGGCAAGAGATGAATTAGTAAAGATGTATGTTAAAAGTTTAGAAGAAGGAAAAATCCCCTGGGAAAAAATGTGGCAAACAAGTATACCAGAAAATGGAATTACTGGAAAAAAATATAAAGGAATTAATAATTTAATTTTATCTTACGTAGCACTTCAAAGAGGTTATAAGGATGCAAGATGGTGTACCTATATTCAAATTAAAAAGAATAAATGGAAACTGAAAGATGCAAAAGGACAAGGTGTTTGCATTGAATATGTAGGTATGAAAAACAAAAAAGATAATAAACTTTACTCCTTTGAAGAGTACAAGAAAATAATTAATGACTTCCCAGAAAAAGAAAATGAATTTTCAATAAGAAGGTATAACTATATAGTATTTAATGCTGATCTAATAGAAGGTATAGAAAAGAATAATGATGTCATTAAAGAAAAAATAATTAGTAATGATTACATCAGTAATATTATTAAAAATATTGGCGTTAAATATCAAGAAAAAGGAGAACAAGCATATTATGATATACTTGCTGATGAAGTAGTTATACCTCCTTCTAATACTTTTAAAAGCACTTATGCTTACTATTCAACACAATTACATGAAATTGCCCATTCAACAGGTCATCATACTAGATTAAATAGAGATATGAGTGGTGAATTCAGATCGGAAGCGTATGCAAAGGAAGAACTAAGAGCAGAGATTGGTTCTTCTTTTCTTATGCAAAAATTAGGATTAGAATATGATGAAAGGCATTTGAATAATCATAAAGCTTATGTAAGAGGTTGGTTGGATATTATAAAAAACAAACCTCAAGAATTATTTTTAGCAATCTCAGATGCTAATAAAATTGTTTCATATTTAGAAGATAAAAGTTTATCTAAAGAACAAAATATTTCAAAAGAAATAGAAGAAATGGAGATGGAATATGCGTAGCATTCACAGTAGACATTATACTTATACACATTGGTTAAGAATTGATATGAATAATGATGAAATAAAACAATGGGAACAATTAAAAAATTATTGGAATAAATATGATTGTTCTATGACTGTATATTATTATGATTATAATCCTTTAACAGAAAAAGCAATTAAATTAGATTGTAATCAATCATATCAAGATTTAGATCTTGATGTTAACTCTATGTCTTCTAGTAGTTTAAAAAGAGTAAAAGCAAAGCCAACAAATATAACAGTATATAATAAAGGAATTGAACATTTTTTTGTTAATAAGTTAGGTTTGGAAGTGTTAGATACATTACGAAAACCTAAGTCTAAAATTAATGTTCCAGAAGATCAACTTATAACAGTAGATGTTTTAAATGAATTTGGCAGAATGAAAAATATAGAAAAGTTTAATGAAATAATGAAAGAAGAAGACTGGAAAATTGTTAAGATACCAAGTGATGTAAGTTATCATTATCAACTATACTTTGGAAAAGGAAAACAAGTATATAACAGGTACGAATACGCATTTAATGATTTCACGTTTAAAAGTAGATTTAAAGATAGATTAGAGAGGTTTGTAAATAATGTAGTAAAACAAAAAGAATTAAATTTGGATAATTTTATTGGAAAAAAAATAAATATGTTTGAATCAAAACATCAAATATCAACAGATAAAAAAATTAATATTGATGTTAAATGTATAGGATTAGTTTTAGGAATAAATAATAATTGTTTTGATATATATGATTTTCAAAGACCATTAGGTGAACAATTTTATTCACTAAATTTAAAAGACTTTGAGCAAAAATTTAAAGCAGGGATTTATAAACCAAATTTTAATTTATTAACATCTTATGAAAAGTTAGAATTAAGGAAATATATATATAATAAAGCAAAAAAATTTACAAATCTTTGTGCAGATTGGGATTATAGAAATATAGATATGACAGATATACATTTAGAGTCTTTGAAGATTCAAAAAAACAAAATTTCTCTTTCGTCCGAAAAATATTCGACAAAATTAGATACTTATATTTCTGCTGATATATTTGAAATTGAATCAAAAGAATTAGTAGATGAATTTAATATGATAGATTTAGAAAATAAAGAACAAGTTATAAACTTTGCATCTAAATTAGAAAATTATATTGATTATGACAAAGCAGAAATATTACTAAATGAAAAAGAACAAAACATGGTTGAAGAAAAGAAAAATTTAGAAGAAATGGAGATAGAATATGAGTAAGGTAAATGAATTAAAGAAATTAGCAAAAGAATTTTATAAATATAATTTTAGTATATATGATTTTTGCTATTATTTAGGATTAACTAATGTTAAAGAAGATATTAATGACAAAGATTTAGAAATTTTATTAAATAAATGTTCTGAATTGAGTGGAGAATATACTGATCCAATTGAAGTAGGGCAATCATTAGCGAATTTAATCTATGAAGAAAAAAGTATTACAATAGATAAATTAAAAACATTAGATGCAGAAAGATTTAATGATTGGTATATTGATGGTAGAGAAGTAGGAAATGAATTAGAAAAAGAACAGGAGATGGAATAATGAATGTTATTTTTGGATATAAAACTATGCCAGAATGGCACAAAGAAAATTTAAAAAACTATTATATTTTAGATGGGATTTATACAGTTTCACCAGACATTGATGAAGAGGATGCACAATTTATTTTTGATATTTGTAAGAATGTTAAAAATGAAAAAGTAAATCCTTTTTCTATTGCACATTATCTAACAGAACATTATCTTAAAGGTAATATTTATAAAGAAGAATTAGAAAAGGCTGCTTCTGGAGAGATTATTTCAGCTGTTTATTACGATGATTTAAACTATTTGCCATTGTTAAATGAAAGAAATGAAATTGAACATTCTTAATCAATTCAGACAAATTTCGATCATTTAGACTTGAAACGATTGACTTTTTTTAATGAAAATGTTAAAGTATAAGACAATTATTTAGAGGTGATTCTATGTTGATATATTATGTATTGATAACAGCAACTACATTAAATAATTATCTTATTAAAAATAATCTAGTGTCGACATTTGATTTTTAGAGGTCTTTTGTTGGCACTTTTTTATTAAAATATTTTATAAGTGGGGGAATGTTATGAAAAATAAATATTTTAATGAATTGATTAAAGAAGTTGAGAGTTTTGAAAAATTTTGGCATAAAAAGTATTTTCAAGTAAATTGTAGAGGTAAAAGAATATATAAGAATTTCAATGATTATTATCAAAAAGTGCAAGATACAAAAAAAGAAGAAACAGAAAAATATAATAATCCTAATAGAAAAATAACAAAAGAAAGACAAAAAGAAATAAAAAATTTAATTATTAATGAAACTACTATAAAAAAAGGTGGGTTAGATTTCATAATATTTACTTTTAAAACTAAACAATATGATGATTTAGATAATATATTTTCTTATAAATCATTTACAGTTTATAATACTAGTGTTATAGTTCACTGTGAGGAAAGAGAAGGAAATTTTGTGAACGCAAGAGATATTGAAAATACATTTACTTCAATATCTCGAACAAAAACCAAAGCAAAGAAGGATTTTGAAAAAACCTGTGAATTAGTTAATAATTTAACAATTGAAGAATTGATAGAAAAGATAAAAGAAGAAATTAAAGTAAGCAAATCTAAATGGAAAGGAAGATTTGATAAAGAAATTGAAGAAAGAAAAAATAGAAATGTATTGCAAATTGGAGAGATATGATTCTCTCTATTTTTTTGTAAAAAAAGAATATAAGAATTATTCAAAAAATGATAAAGAAATACTAAACTGTCGGAGACTATTTGCAGGTCTTAGGAGTTCGTCCTAACAAGCTGATGGGTGTGTCAACACCATGCTTGATAGAAAAAATAAGACTATTAAATAACCTCAGTTATAAATTTGAATTTAGAAAGGAGCTAAGATGGAATTTAAGTCAATAGAGAAGTGGCGAGTTCAAAGAGATTTAAATTTAACTGAAGTACAATTAGATGAAATTATAAAGAGAGCAGGAAGACGACATCCAATGGAAGATTGGATTTACCTTCGTGTGGCAGGTAATGGTGATGTAATTGAATATTTGAAACTGGAATTTGTTTATTGGTTAAAAGAAGTTTATTTCAATAAAGAAAAGTTTTATCTTGATCTTGAAATAGAATTTTTTGAAAAACAAATTAAGAGATTAGAGTCAGAATTAAATATATCTCCTTATCAGTTTAAATATAACGACACATCATTGAAAGATTTACGCTTATATTTTAATAAAAGTAAAAATGCAATTGGAAGAGCAGTCAATGAAATGCAAAAGCATAATAAGTTTTCATATAAATATATAAAAGATGGAAAGGTTATGATTAATAAAGATGGTGTTAAATGGTTAGCAGAAAAATATTTTCGTAAAGCATACTTGAAAGATTTAGAACTATATAAACTTGAATTGCAAGAAAGAAAGATAAAACTGGATGAATTCAACAGAAGAAAGATATAGTAAATTAAGAAGACAAAAAATAAATGTAATGCTTAACGAAGAGGAAAGAAAAATTATAACCGAAAAAGCAATCAAATATGGATTTGGTGATTGTCTAGCAGAATATATAAGAGCAGCATGTATTTATGAAAATATATATATAGAAGATGTTCAAGGGAAGCAAGAATTATGTGAAATTGTAAGTAAGTTTATAGAAACATTAAGAGAAATATTAAAAGAACAAAAGAAGATATTAAATAACTATATGTTAGATAAAAAAGATATTGATGTTATAAGTAATCAAAATAACATTATAATTAAAATGATAAATAAATTATCTAATTTAGTAATATCAATTTTGTCTGTTAATACAGAAAAGAGAATTCAACAGAGATTAGGAATGATTGAAAAATATAAAGTAGATGAAAACTTCTATAAAAAAATCATGAATAACAAATATCAACATTTTATAGTAAGACCATCTAATTTAAATAGACCTAATCAAAAACCTATGTATATAGTTTATTTAAATAATAATACTTATACCTATTCATTAGAAGATATTAATAAAGAAGACTTTATAAAAAAGGTAAATGAATGCAGAGATATTGCTATGCAAAAAGATTTATTAATATCATTTTATAGAGAGGACAGCATATTGAATTTTGGAATCATTATGGAGTTTCAAGATAAAAAAGCAGCTAAAGAGTTTGCTAGTGAAATTAATTCACAGTTCTTTTCATTAGAAGGTGATACTCATGCCAACGACAGCTAGGTGGTCGGTGCATGGTGTTCAGGGCAGAATAGATTGCATCAATTATATTAAAGATTCCAAAAAAACAAAAGATGGGACATTAATAACAGGTATTAATTGTTCTTCTCAATTTGCTGCTTATGAAATGAAAGTTAATAATGATAAGTTTCATATAATAGAAGATAACGATAGTAGAACATGTTATCATGGATATCAATCTTTCGATCCAAAAGAAAAAGGGTTGACACCAGAGAAAGTTCATGAGATGGGAGTTGAACTGATGAAGAGATTATATCCTGACTTCCAAGTTTTAGTCACCACACATGTTGATAGATCACACTTGCATAATCATTACGTTATAAATGCTGTTAATCAAAAAGGCAGAAAATTAGAAGACAGGTTAGCTAATCCTATTGAAGGATTGTATGGTTTGAGAGATATGAGTGATAAGATTGCACTAGAGTATGGATTAAAAATAATTGAGGATGCACCAAAAATTGGAAGGTTTGGTAAAAGCAAATATTTATATAGTGAAGCTATTAAGACTTGGCGTCAACAAATAATTGAAAAGATAGAATACTTAAAAGGTATATGTTTTTCTTTTGATGAATTGTTAGAAAGATTAGCTTTTGATGGATATCAAATTAAGGCAGGAAAAAATATTCGTATTCGACCTTATGGAAAAGAAAGATTTGTAAGCATCAAAATATTAGGTGAAGGATACAGTGAAGCAGAATTAAAAGAATTTTTTAAACAAAAAAGAAAAAATCAAACTTTAATTGATTTTGAAAAATATAAACTACTTGATGAAGATAGTGAAATTTTATCTTTATATAATGAACTTGCAATTAGATCAAAACAATCTATTTTATATAGTATGAAGGATTTAGATGCTAATAATGATTATTTTAAATACTACAATTCCAGATACATGGAAATAAGAAGATATCATCAATTAGTAGATACTATTAATTTTTTAAATGATAATAAGATATTTGGTTATGAAACTTTAGAAGAACAAATTGAAAAATTGAAACAAGATATTCTTAATAAAGAAACAGAATATCAAGAACTTGCTTCTGAAAATGAAACATTACAATTGCGAGTGCCTTTGTGTAATTTATATTTAGAATATTTGGATATATATGAGTCATATAAAGAACAACAAGAATTATCCTCTTCATACTTAGAACCGTCTAAAGAAGTAAAAACTTTTTTAGATGTAAAGGAACAGCTAGGTGTTCAATCACTAGATGAAGTTCAAGATATCTTAACAGAAGCAAATAGATTGAAAGTAAAAACAAATAAAAGTTATGCTTATTTAACTTATTTAAAAACAAAAGCTAGTGAGTTAGAAAAGATAAAAGGTATATCACTTGAAAGTGAAAAGGGTTATATAAAGAGTGTATCAGTTAGTAAAAGTATGATAGATGAATCACGTTCAACAAAAGAAAATTATTGTTTAAGAATTCCATATAGTGAAAATTATATTTATGTTCCAAAAAATAATATTGCATGGATTAGTTTTGATAAACGAGGAATTTTATATTTAGTGGATGATAAGGAATATATTTTATATGACAAGTATGATGAAGAAAAAAGACGTGCAACTGGAGAAGAAATAGAAAGTATTTCTCAAGAAGAGAAACAAAAAATAAATGATTATTACAAGAATAAATAAAAGAAAAGGAGAAAAAATGAATACAGATTATATAAAAAGTTTATTAATTATGTTTAATAATAAAAGTGTTTACGAAATTGAAACAGCATTAGCAATTTATGAATTTATGGAGAAAGATGTTAATAGCATATCAGATGAAGAAATACTTAAGGTATATGATTTAATTCATTCACAAGATGAAATATTTGATGATTATGTTAAAGAAGAAATTCAAAGAATCAAAGAAGATCATGATAAAGAAGAAAGAATTAAAGAGGATACATCAAAGCAAGAGAAAGATATTCAAAAAGAAAAAGAACAAGATTCATTTGAAAAATAATAATTTTGTTGAATTATGTGGTATAATTAATTTAACAGAAAATACAGGAGGTGAATATAAATGAAAAAAGCTGAAATTATTGAAGCATTAGCAGAGAAGACTGGTTTAACTAAAGCAGATGTTGCTAGAGTTTATGAAGGAACTTTTGACTTATTTAAAGAAGAATTAGGAAAAGGCAATGATGTAGCAGTATCTGGATTTGGTACATTCAAAGTATCTGAAAGAGCAGCAAGAACTTGCAGAAATCCTAGAACTGGTGAAACAATTAATGTTGATGCTTGTAAAGCAGTATCTTTTAAAGTTGGTAAAGATTTAAAAGAAACAGTTAATAAATAATTAAAAAATGATATTGGGTTAGTATGATGAATACTAATCCTTTTTATTTTGTTATAGAAAAGGAGAAATTAATATGCTATTAAATAAAGAAGTAATAGAAAAAAATTTGGATTATATAAGAGAAACAACGAAAACTAATCGTAATGAATTTTTGATTGCTTTCTTTTTATATGAAATAAACGAAACTAAAAAAGAAGAACTTACAGAAGATATGATTAATAGTATATATCATATACTTGAAGAATCTGAGTATTATTATGATGAAGAATTACGTGACAATATAAGAAGTATAAAAACGAAAACAGATAAAACCCAGTTTAAAGATTTATTAAATAATTATATTGATAAGTGTACTGAAGAAGAATGGAAATTACTTCTAAATAATTATAATATAAAAGATACGGAAAACTATATTGGTGAGGTTAGAAATAATATAGAGAAAGCTGTTATTGAAGAATATGAAGATGCTGACCAAGACTTAAAAAATGATTTGTTCTATTTTTTTTACAAACACTCTGTTGACAAAGAAGAGGAGGAATTGGAAAAATAATATTATGAAACAAATAAAAATATTTTTATTGTTTTTGTTATTAGCAGTTTTAGGATTTAGTTTATATAAAATAAATCAAATAAATAATGAATTAAATTCTTCACAAAAAATAAAAGAAGAATTGATTGAGTTAATTGAAATCCCAGAAACACCTTCAGATGAACCATCTTTTCAAGTCGATTTTGAAGAGTTGAAAAAAATAAATTCTGACGTTATTGGATGGATAGTTATAGAAGGTACAGGAATTAATTATCCTATTGTTCAAGGAAATAACAATTCTTTTTATTTAAATCATTCCTATGATAAAAAATGGAATTCATTAGGAAGTATATTCGCAGACTATCAATCGTCAAATGATTTTAGTGATTATAATACTTTTATTTATGGTCATCATACAAGGAATGGAAGTATGTTCGGAGAATTATATAAGTATATGGATGTTAGTTTTTATAAACAAAATAAGACATTTTATTTATATACACCGACAGGAAATTTTACAGCAGAGATTTTCAGTGCATATATAGATAGTACAGATTCGTCTTCATATAATCAATCATTTAATTCAATAACAGAATTCAATGATTATATTAATTTAGTTAAAGAAAAAAGTAATTACAGTACTGATGTAAAAATTGATGTGAATAAAGATAAAATAATTACACTTTATTCTTGTTCTCATGAATCTAATAGAAAGAAAAATGATAGATATTTTATTCATGCAATATTAAGAAAACTAAGTTAAAAATATATAATTATCTATGCAGTTTAAAGAATGTATAATAATGGCTTTTAACGAAGCTATTTTTTTGTTGGAGTAATTTATGTAGTACAAAAAATTGAGAGTAAGAAAGGGAAATATATATGAATGAAACAATGGTTTATACAGTAAAAGAAGTAGCAGCAATTTTGCATAGTAGTCCAAATTATGTCTATACTCTGATAAGAAAGGGTTATCTTCCTGTTGTGAGATTAGGAAGTATAAAGATATTAAAACAGTCCTTAGAAAAATTTTTGATTGAAAATCAAGGAAAAGATTTATCAAATTTAGAAGATATAAAGCCGTTAGATTTTTCTAAAATAGGAGAATAGTTAATGGCACAAGTAAATATAGAAAAGAGAGGAAATGTTTATCAGTATAGATTTGAGATAGCACCACAAGGTGGTAAAAGAAAATTTATTAATAAATCAGGATTTAAAACAAAATCAGAAGCACAGGAAGCAGGTAATATAGCATATACAGAATATATAAATGCTGGTGTTCCTTTTAAAGAATGTAAATTATCTTATAGCGATTATTTAGACTATTGGTTAGATAATTATTGCAAATCAAATTTAAAATACAATACTATTTGTAAATATAAAACTATTATAGATAAATATATAAGACCTAGATTAGGTTTATATAGGTTATCTACACTTACAAGTGTGAGATTAAATATGTTTATTACAGAAATATGTGATGAATACTCTTTTTCAAGATCTTATTTTAAAAATATATTGAAAGTTGTTAAAGGAACTTTTAGAGATGCTTGTAATTTGTATGGATTTATAAAATATAATCCAGCTCTAACGTTGAGATTACCAAAAATGGATATTGATAAAAAAGATCCTAAACATTTATATACACAAGAAGAAATAGATAAGATATTATTTAGATTTAGATATAATGATACTTTTACTTGTTCTTTTTTAACATCATGTTATACTGGTATGAGAACTGGAGAAGTTTTTGCGTTAACATGGGATGATATAGACTTAGATGAAGGTATTATTTCTATTAAGCATAGTATATATGATAAAGCGAAAGATATAAAAGGAAGATGGTATTTAGGAAGCACTAAAACAATATCTGGAGAAAGATTAATCTATATTAGTCCAACTTTATTAAGTGCATTAAAAAATTATAAAGCCAAACAAGATTATTTAAAACAATTATATGGAAATAAATATATTTACTATTATTTAGAAGATGTGAAAAATCAGTATGGCAAAGTGATAGAAAAAAGAATTGTTCAAAAAACTGATGAAACAAAAAATCAAATTACATTGAATTTAGTATTTACTAAATCTGATGGTAAATTTACAGGTACAGATATTACCAAATATCCATTTGAGATTATTCATAAAGAATTAGGCATTGAAAAATGTAGATTCTACGATTTAAGAGGAAGTTATGCAACTAAGGTTTTAAACTCTGGTGTAGAAATTAGAGATGTTGCTGATATGCTTGGTCATAGAAATATAGAAACGACTGAAAATTATTATGTATCTAGTACAGATACATCAAGAAAATGTGCAACAGATAATTTTGACAAAATGATACAATCGGAAGTTATTAATGAAATATCAGAATATTTAGTTTTTTAATTATTAGCAACATACCCATTCTTTATCTTGTGGTGTGTTGCTTATTTTTAAATTTTATAGTATAATTTTAGTGGAACAGTTTTGTTGACTCATTTATTATGTAGTCAACACTATTGGCATATATTTGGAGAACGAATGGTATCATGATAACAATGTGTGCAATTTGTGTGCAAAAATTAAAAAATGTATAGTTCTATATATACTATATGTATGACATAATACCAATACCGTTCAGACCCATTTTCCCTTGAAATATATATAATACTATATATATTTCATAGTATCATATATACTGAAAAAGGATGAACTTGTGGCTCAGGCAAGAAGTATAAACAATGTTGTGGTAAATAAGTTGATTTATAAG
>ENA-OROD01000071-OROD01000071.1-human-gut-metagenome-genome-assembly--contig:-NODE-71-length-97021-cov-4.047109_pt1 | contig 97021 bp, 53 predicted proteins | sample MGYA00242123_ERZ509038 | MGnify/ENA primary metagenome ERZ509038 (study PRJEB26280, sample SAMEA2338719) | human gut metagenome | biome: human gut; feature: human-associated habitat; material: faeces... | reverse complement strand
CAGCCTTGGCGTTTTTGTACGCCTAATGTGGCGATGATGACTTTCGCCCTCTTTATTGTATTCAAAAAGATTAACTGGGGCAGCGGGTGGCTCTACCGTGGCATCTTCTCCATTTCAAAGTTGAGCTATGGAATGTATCTTGCACATTATATGGTGTTGAACCTTGTGTATCCTCACGTGGCACCGCATTTCAATACGCCCGGTACCATTTTGGTGGCCGGTATCGTGATTTATGCGATTTGCTATGTGTTGACAAAATTGCTCTCTTATCTGCCCAAGAGCAAATATATCGTAGGATAGTGATGCCGGACACAAAGGCTTTTTATCAGGATGTGTACAGCATCGTGAAAGAGATTCCGGCCGGTCGGGTGGCGACGTATAAGCAAATTGCCGTTCTGACCGGCTTTCCCCAACATGCCCGTTTGGTGGGTAGGGCTTTGCGTAACGTACCGGATGCGCTCGGCCTTCCCTGCCACCGGGTGGTGAATGGCTGTGGACGTCTTGTTCCGTCCTGGCCGGAACAGAAAGCATTGCTGGAAGCCGAAGGTGTGGCTTTCAGAAGAAACGGAAACGTGGATATGCGGCGTTATGCTTGGAATCCGGATGGAGCGGCATCCATGACCTTTTGATAAGCGATGCGAGGCGACTGACGGGTATAAATGATGCCGCACTCCCGGAATCCGTTGGTCTTTAACAGGTTTTGCATGATGAGGTTGTCAGCGTGGGTGTCTGCGCGTAAATTGTGGTGTCGGGCAAAACACCATGCGATGCATTGCCGGGCGATACCTTTGGCCTTTCCGTTGGATGCCAGGCGGTGAATCACACCGTATGGAGCCTCATTCAGCCATTTCCCTTCGATATGATAATAGGTAGGGTCGTTTCCCACCGAAAAGCAAAATGTGGCTACCACGCCGTCCGTTTCGTTTTCGCAGACGAAGCAGTGTCCTTGTCGGATTTCCGTTTCCATGAGTTCTTCCGAAGGATAACCGTCTGTCCATTGGTAGGGGTTTCCGTTTTCCCTCATGAATTTCCGGGCGTGGTCGAATATGCCCATGATGTCGGGCATATCGGTGAATTGTGCAGGTCTGATGTTCATTTTGTGTCGGGTGTGGTGGTGTCTTGTGTCTCTTTTCTTTGTCGTGCCACGGGCGTTTCAAAGTGCGTCCCACAGTCTTTGCATACATATTCCCAATGCGTCGTGCCCGGAGGTGCGCCGGCCAGGATACTGAATATGGCGGCCATGAACGCCCTGAAACTATGAGACTTTTTCAATACGAACTTGATGTGGGGCGAATGGCAGCAGGGGCAGTATTTTAATTGTTCCGGTATCATCTGGTTGCGTTCGAGCAGGGCCATGGCACGTTCATAGTCGTCTTCATACACGAAAATATCCACTCCGGAAATCGTGGGAGTGAATCCGCGCAGGATGTTGGACGTGTTTTCGTTGTGCAGGACGGAGGCGATGCCTTCGTTTTCCAGCGCCCCCTGAATCAAACGGGCTTGAAAGGCTCCGTCACAGGTGATAAGTCTGACTGTTTTCATAAGACGGTCGAATTTATTTGATAAAATATCCGATGTGCTTTGAGCGTCCTTTCTTGGCTAAGGTTCTGATTTCGTACAGTCCTTTGGCTAAATGCCCGATACGGACACGGCGGCTGTAAGGTGCCGTACTGACGATACGCCCGTACGCATCTACAACCGCTACGTAAGGGCTGTCCTGTTCAGGGATGTCCAAGGTCTGCGAGTCGTGCGGGAGGAACCGCCCTGAGAGGTTCGGTTTGTCGGACCATCCGGACGGGAGCCGTGCCGGTTCGCTTTCATTTCCGAAACGGTCTATGGCCGTTACCGCGAAACTGATGCCGTTGAGGGCGCAGAATTCCTCGTTGATGGGAAGGCTGCAAGAATCCACATTCACGGCAATAAGATTTCGTGCGGAAGCGATGTCCACGGGAGAGGTCTGTGAAGCGTACACGTTGTATCTCACATCTTTTCCACATAGATTATCGACAGATGGCAACCATCGGAGTACATACGTTTGCGCTTCCCGGCTTTTGTGCAAATTTTCCGGACGTTCCGGCGGGATACTGTCCAGACTGTTACAAGCCGATGGCAGTGCCGGGAAGGGGTAATATACGTCTTTCAGGAAATCAAACAAGCCTTTGTGGTTGTCGTTCAGATACGCGTAACGGAAGAATGCCTGTCCTCCGAGGTCTAAAGACCGCGTGAAATACAACTCACGGGTAATATCCTCCAGCGGCCAGTCCTTTTCTTGCGGACTGAGGAAGTAGATGCCCAATCCCGGGACGACCGGTCGGCCGTAGTCGTTTTCTTTCCAGTCGATAGCGAAAGGGTAGAAATGATTGCCCCGGAAGTACATCATCGGGAACAGCATGTCTTGTATCCCTTCGCGTAACCAACCCTGCGCGTCTTGGTACACGGCGGAGTAGGCATTCCAGTTATAGGACGGATAGCGGCTCAGGTCGCTGAACTTGCCCACGGGCGAGGAGCTGACCTTGACCCAAGGTTTGGCGGCTTTCACGGCCCGGTACATCGTCCGTACACAACGGGTCATGTTGTCGCGACGCCAGTCGGCCTTGTTTTGCCTCTTGCCGTATTTGCGGTAAGAGCTCGCATCGTTGAATTTCGCCGCGTTTTCCGGATAACGGATATAGTCGAAATGGATGCCGTCTACGTCATAGTTCGCAGCTATTTCACGGCAGAGGGAAGCCAGATAGTCGGCGGTCTCCGGTTGCCCCGGGTCGAGATACCAACTGTCTCCATGGCGTACGCAAAGTTTGGGATGGGTTTTCAGTACGGAACGGTTTCCCATACGTGTGGCAGCGGATATCTTGAAACAAGGTATGGCTACAAGCCACGCATGCAGTTCCATCCCTCGTTTGTGGCATTCCCGGACGGCAAAGGCCAAGGGGTCATATCCCGGCGCACGTCCCGGAGTGCCGGTCAGGCAGCCGTCCCACGGTTCGATGGCCGAAGGGTAGATGACACTCCCCCTCACGCGGGTCTGCAGTAGCACGGTGTTGATGTTCACTTCCTTGAGCCGGTCGAGGATGCGGCACAGTTCATCCTGTTGTGCCTTGATGCCGGCCGGGGATGTAGCTTTGTTTTTCGGCCAGTCCAAACTACTGAACGTGGTCAACCACACGGCCCGGGTTTCCCGTTTGGGGGAGGACAATGGATCGAAACGTTGCGTGGCCATTGCCGCCAGGCAGCCGATGATACATATATATAAGGAGAAGATATATCTTTTCATGTAGGTGTATGCAGCTTTATCAGATGCAAAGTTAAGCTTTTCGGGGTATAAAATGAAAGTTTCGGGGACAAATGCCATGGTTTACGATACAATTTATTATTTTTGCGTAATTTAATTGATAACCTGATATGATAACATTCACTACGGCATTGGTGCTTCTGGTATTGGGCTATGTGGTCTACGGCGCCTTTGTCGAAAGAGTATTCGGGGCGGATGCCTCCCGAAAGACACCTTGTTATACGATGGCTGACGGTGTGGATTATACACCGATGCCTACGTGGAAAGTCTATCTCATCTAGTTTCTGAACATTGCCGGGACGGGGCCTATATTCGGTGCGATTCTGGGTATCCTTTACGGGCCGGCGGCTTATTTGTGGATTGTGTTCGGATGCATATTCGGCGGGGCGGTACACGACTACCTGTCCGGCATGATTTCCCTGCGGAAGAACGGAGCCAGTCTGCCCGAAGTGGTGGGCGACGAACTGGGGGCGGGCATCCGCTTGGTGATGCGAGTCTTTTCCCTGATTCTGATGGTCTTGGTCGGCACGGTATTTGTCACCACGCCCGCCGGGTTGTTGGCTTCCATGACCGGAGACTGGGGCGTATGGGGTTCCGCTTTGTTTTGGAGCGTGGTGATTTTCGTGTATTACGTGTTGGCTACCTTGCTGCCCATCGATACCCTTATCGGACGCATCTACCCCCTTTTCGGCGTGGCCTTGTTGTTTATGGCCGTCGGCGTGTTGGTCGGCATTTTCACCCATGACGGTTGGATGCCCGAGATTACATCGGCTTTCGAGAGCCATCATCCCGATAGGAATCTCTCCATATTTCCCATGCTTTTTATCACGATTGCCTGCGGAGCCATCAGCGGTTTCCATGCCACTCAAAGCCCGATGATGGCGCGTTGCATGAAGAACGAGAAGCTGGGGCGGCGCGTGTTCTACGGCGCCATGATAACCGAGGGCGTGGTGGCTTTGATATGGGCGGCTGCGGCCATTAAGTTTGCAGGCAGTTATGAGGCGTTGGCCGAACTGATGTCGCCGTCGGGAAAATCCAATCCCGCCATTGTGGTCAATGCCATTTGTCAGGATTGGATGGGGACGGCGGGAGCCGTGTTGGCGATACTCGGCGTGGTGGCGGCCCCTGTCACTTCCGGTGATACGGCCTTCCGGTGTGCGCGTCTGATAGCATCCGATTTCCGGCATTACAGGCAAGACACCATTTTGCGCCGCTTGATTATTTCATTGCCTTTGTTTGTTATCGCCGCAGTGTTAATGAATATCAACTTTGATATATTGTGGCGCTATTTAGCGTGGTTTAATCAAACTTTGTCTATCTTTACGTTATGGGCGGTTACCGTATGGCTTGCGCGGAAAGGAAAGGCGTTTTATGTGACCCTGTTTCCGGCATTGTTCATGACGGCTGTCTGTACGACCTATATACTGGTGGCTCCCGAAGGATTCGGGTTGTCTTACGTGTTGAGTTGCGCAGTCGGGGGAGGGGTGGCCGTACTCTTATTAGGAATGTTCATGAAATGGTATTTACAATTTAAAAAGACAAGGGTATGAAAAGAAGACGGTTCCGGAAATCCACCGTTATCCTGTTGGGATTTACTTTATATTCCGTAGCGGTATATGCCTATTTCATCCCCCGTACGGATATGAGCAGCCGGCATATTTGGGCTACGATGGCCTTGAATGCCGTGATTCTGGTGGCGTTGTGGTATCTTTACCGGCGGCGGGAAAAATTGGCGGACAAACGCGGGCAAGATGTGAATATTAATCAAGAAAAAAGATAATATGAGAAAGTTAATGCTGTCCTTGCTGCTGATGATGGCGGCAATTGGTGCGAAGGCACAATTTGAAAAGGGTACTACGTATGTGGCGGCATCCACTACGAGTTTGGGATTATCCTATAGTTCCAGCGAGAAATTGAATTTCGGCCTGGATTTCACGGGTGGTTATTTCGTGCAGAGCGCGTGGATGCTCTATGGTAAATTAGGGTATGATCATACGCGTTATACCGACCATTTCCAGATGGGAGTAGGCGGGCGTTATTATTTCACGCAGAACGGCATTTATATGGGCCTTGGTTTGCAGTATGAGCATGCCACCAAGAGCGTGAATAATTTGCAGTTGTGTCCCGAAGTGGGATATGCCTTTTTCGTGAACCGTTTCATCACGATAGAGCCGGCTGTGTATTACCACATGAGTCTGAATGACTTCTCAGACGGAAGTAAGGTCGGCTTGAAGTTAGGATTAGGTTTCTATTTCTGATAAGAAACATCCGATAAGGCTGTGCCGGAATACTTGTATAGGTCTTCCGGCACAGTTTCTTTTACCTTCGGGATGGCCGGTTTGTTCCGAGGAAATACCAAGGTTTGACAAATTGCCGCGTTTGTTCTCGTTTTTGTTGCAGAATGACATCTTTTTCCTCTTTTCTGTGAAGTGAAAACCGGATAAAATGAGACGGAAAAACGCGGGTTTTGAATAAATATAAGTTTTAGGCTGTATATATGCAGCCTTTTTCTGTATATATGCGTTTTAATCTCAAGAGAGTAATTTTTCAATCGCAGGAAGAAAAAATTTTTTTCTCCTCTTGTTGCTACGGGTGTGTACTGAAATAGAGGTGAAAATGTCTTGTTTCGGGAAAGAAACGAGGCCTTTTCCCCGTTTTTTTCTCTTGTTGGGGGCTGTTCGAGTGACGGATATGGAAATCAGGATGTCAGCAAATTCGGGGATGAAGCTTACGTACCGGTGGACGGTGTGCGGTTCAATGGCTTTTTCGTCTGTCAGCGTGTGCACGAAAGACGGGTATAAGTTGTCATTGGGATAAAAGTCCGATGTGCGAGATTTCGTTTTTTTCGTGTCTGTCGGTGGCGGAAGGGGTATGGGCGATTCTCGCAGTGGTCGGCTTGACGTTTTGACAATTTGTAAAATGCGTAGGGCGGATTATGAAATCTCTTCCAATAATATGTGGAAGTACAGGCCTTAAGAGTATGGGTATTTCCGGTAGATAAGTTTTCAAAGGTTTCATGTCGGTGAAAAAATACGAGGATTTCGGTATGTGTGGTTATAATTTGGAAGGTTTTATTATGTAAATACTGATAAATCGAAACATGGTTAGACTTGTTCTGTAAAAAGGATACCATATTTGCTTATTGAGTTGTCAAAAAGATATAACTTTGCATAAAACAAAAGCAAATTGCTTGCTTATTAAGTGGTTTTGCTTTAAAAAGAAATTTTCCATGCGCAGGGAAGTGTTTGACAATAATGTGTAATTAGACAAGGTGAGAAGAATGAAAACGAAGATTCAGAAAACCATGTTCCTATGGGCGGCGGCAGTGGCATTCCCTGTGGCCGCAGAAGGGCAAGACAAAGTCGAGGCATCCGTGGGGGCGGATCTGGTGAGCAGTTATATCTGGCGCGGGCAAGAGTTGGGCGATGTCAGCATACAGCCTTCCGTTTCGCTTTCGTGGAAAGGTCTTTCGCTTACGGCGTGGGGTTCGGCCTCTTGGGGTCGCGAATATGCCAAAGAGTTCGATTTGACCTTAGGTTATGCCGTAAAAGGTTTCAGTGTGTCGGTTACCGATTACAGTTTCAGCAAAGGGACGAATTTCAAGACGAGCACTGATATCAGCGGGAAGTATTTCCATTTCGGCAGCAATTCCACGTTGCATGTCTACGAAGCGCAGGTGGGGTATGACTTCGGCTTCCTGTCCGTGAACTGGTACACGAACATCGGTGGCAACGACGGGCTGAAGAAGGACGGTAAACGGGTCTACTCTTCTTATGTCTCGCTTTCCGCTCCTTTCCGCTTGGGCGGTTTGGACTGGGATGCCACGGTGGGCGCCACCCCGTGGGAGACCTCTTTCTACAACGGCGGCAGTTCGGGCTTTGCCGTGTCCGAGGTAGCCTTGCGGGCGGCCAAGGAGATACGGGTGACCGACTCGTTTGTCTTGCCCTTGTTTGCCCAGGTTACATGGAATCCGGCGTCCGAGAATGCCTATTTTACGGCAGGGCTCAGTTTTTAAGCATAACAGAAATGTGATAGATCCCAAGAGGTAGGTTTTGCGCGGGGTAAACAAGGTTGTTTGAAGGGATAACGTTAAAAGAGAGGATAAACCAACAATAGAAAAAGGATAATTATGAAAAAGATCGAAGCGATTATTCGGAGGACGAAGTTCGACGACGTGAAGGAGGCCTTGTTGGCGGCGGACATCGAATGGTTCTCGTATTACGAAGTGAGGGGCGTGGGCAAGATGCGTGAGGCTCGTATTTACCGTGGGGTGGCCTACGACACCAGTTCCATCGAGCGCATGTTGCTGTCCATTGTCGTGCGCGACAAGAATGTGGAGAAGACCGTGCAAGCCGTGACGAAAGCCGCTTATACGGGCGAAATCGGCGACGGGCGCATCTTCATCATTCCGGTCGAGGATTCCATACGGATCCGTACGGGAGAACGTGGCGACATTGCGCTTTACAATGCAGAACAAGAGAAGTGAGGCGGGACGGTTCCCGCCAAGGTTAAAAAGATGGTTGAATGATAAAAAAGTAAGATTATGGATACATCAGTGATATTGGATTCAGGCCACACGGCTTGGATGATAGTGGCAACCCTTTTGGTGTTTATGATGACGATTCCCGGAATCGCCTTGTTCTACGGCGGCCTTGTGCGCCAGAAAAATATGCTGAGCCTGGTGATGCAGAGCCTGGCCATAGCCGGGGTGGTCAGCATCTTGTGGGTGGCCTTCGGCTACAGCCTTGCCTTCGGCACCGGATATGAAGGTAGCGGTTTCTTCAAATACGGCATCGGGGGATTCGACAAGGTGATGTTGAACGGCATCGGCTTGGATACGCTGACGGCGACCGGCATCCCCGAAATGCTGTTCGTAATGTTCCAGTGTATGTTCGCCCTGATTACGCCGGCTTTGATTCTCGGTGCGTTCGCCGAACGTGTGAGGTTCGCCGGTTTCTTGTGCTTCACGGTGTTATGGAGCATACTGGTCTACATGCCTATGGCCCATTGGGTATGGGGCGGCGGTTTCCTGATGGAAATGGGAGCCGTGGACTTTGCCGGGGGGACGGTGGTACATGTCAACGCCGGCGTAGCCGCATTGGTGATGGCGCTTATGGTCGGCCGTCGTAAGGATTACAGGGCGGGCCGTCCCATTACTCCGCACAACATTCCTTTTGTCTTTTTAGGCACGGCATTGCTTTGGCTGGGTTGGTTCGGGTTCAATGCAGGAAGCGGCTTGGCGGCCGACGGTCTGGCGGCCAACGCGTTTTTGGTGACGCATATCGCCACATGCATGGCAGCGGTCACTTGGGCGGCCATCGACTGGGTGGTCAACAAGAAATGCACTACGGTGGGGGCTTGTACGGGAGCCGTGGCCGGTTTGGTGGCCATCACGCCGGCAGCCGGTTCGGTAGATCTGGTCGGTGCGCTGTTCATCGGTTTGATAACCTCGGCCGTTTGTTTCTGGATGGTGGCTGTCGTGAAGCCCAAGTTCGGTTACGATGATGCCCTCGATGCCTTTGGCGTGCATGGGGTAGGCGGCATCATCGGGTCTGTGCTCACCGGCGTGTTTGCCACGCAGTTCGTGACCGGTGAAGGTGGCGTGCAGGGTGCGCTTTACGGGGATTGGAACCAGTTGTGGATTCAGATTGCGGCCACGGTCATTTCGATGGTGTTCAGTGCGGTGATGACCTTCGTGTTGTTCAAGGTAGTAGACAAACTGGTCGGCATCCGTGTGGACAAGAGAGTGGAAGAAGAAGGGCTTGACATTTACGAACACGGCGAATCAGCCTACGATTTGTAAGACAGTCCGTAACAGGCAAGAATAATATGAAAATCAAAATACTTAGGTGATTATGTCAGAATTAAGATTCAGAGTTGTAGAGAGTGCTTTCCACGCGAAGGCGAAAGAAGTGACCGTTCCGGCGGAACGACCCAGCGAATATTTCGGTAAATATGTGTTTAGCCGTGAGAAGATGTTCAAGTATTTGCCCAGTACCGTATATGCGAGGTTGGTGGATGCCATGGACCATGGTGCCGCTTTGGACCGCAGCGTGGCCGACGAGGTGGCTTCGGGCATGAAGCGTTGGGCCGAAGAATTGGGGGTGACGCACTACACCCACTGGTTCCAACCCTTGACGGAAGGTACGGCAGAGAAGCATGACGCTTTCGTGGAACATGATGGCAAAGGCGGGATGATGGAGGAATTTTCGGGCAAGTTGCTTGTGCAGCAGGAACCCGATGCCTCGTCCTTTCCCAACGGGGGCATACGGAACACGTTCGAGGCGCGCGGCTATAGTGCTTGGGATCCCTCTTCGCCCGTGTTCGTGGTAGACGACACGCTGTGCATCCCCACCGTGTTCATTGCTTATACCGGCGAGTCGCTCGACTACAAGGCGCCTTTGCTGAAGGCTTTGCGCGCGGTGGATAAGGCGGCGGTAGAGGTGTGCCATTACTTCGACCCCTCCGTGAAGAAGGTGGTTTCTTATTTGGGATGGGAGCAGGAATACTTTTTGGTGGACGAAGGCTTGTATGCCGCCCGTCCGGACTTGTTGCTGACCGGGCGCACGCTGATGGGGCATGAAGCGTCGAAGAACCAACAGTTGGAAGACCATTATTTCGGAGCCATCCCGACCCGTGTGGCCGCTTTCATGAAGGACTTGGAGATACAGGCCTTGGAACTGGGCATCCCGGTGAAGACGCGCCACAACGAGGTGGCACCGAACCAGTTCGAGCTTGCTCCTATCTTCGAGGAGTGCAACTTGGCGGTAGACCATAACATGCTGATCATGTCGCTGATGCGCAAGGTGGCCCGCACGCACGGTTTCCGCGTGTTGTTGCATGAGAAGCCTTTCAAGGGCGTGAACGGTTCAGGCAAGCATAACAACTGGTCGTTGGGCACCGATACCGGCGTGCTGCTGATGGCTCCGGGCAAGACGGCGGAGGAGAACTTGCGCTTCATCACGTTTATCGTGAACACCCTGATGGCCGTGTTCCGGCACAACGGTTTGCTGAAAGCCTCCATCATGAGCGCCACCAACGCCCATCGTTTGGGAGCCAACGAGGCGCCCCCGGCCATCATTTCCTCTTTCCTCGGCACGCAGTTGAGCCGTGTGCTCGACCATCTGGAGGAGAGCACCGACGAGGAACTGGTCCTCTTGGAGGGCAAGCATGGGATGAAGCTGGACATCCCCCAGATTCCTGAGTTGTTGATAGACAATACTGACCGTAACCGTACGTCGCCTTTCGCCTTTACCGGAAACCGTTTCGAGTTCCGGGCCGTGGGTTCGGAGGCCAACTGCGCGAGTGCGATGATAGCCCTCAACGCCGCCGTGGCCGAACAGTTGACGGATTTCAAGGCCGAAGTGGATGCCTTGATGGAAAAAGGCGAGGGCAAAGAAGCTGCCCTTATCCGGGTGATTCGCAAATATATCAAAATCTGCAAGCCCATCCGCTTTGACGGGAACGGTTACAGCGACGAGTGGAAGGCCGAAGCAGAGCGGCGCGGTCTGGATTGCGAGACGAGCTGTCCCGTTATTTTCGACAACTACTTGTCGGCAGACAGCATCGCCATGTTCGAGTCTACCGGGGTGATGACCCAAGTGGAACTGGAAGCCCGCAATGAAGTGAAATGGGAAACCTATACCAAGAAAATCCAGATAGAAGCACGTGTACTCGGCGATTTGGCCATGAACCATATCGTGCCTGTAGCCATCGAGTACCAGAGCAAGTTGATAGATAACGTGTACAAGATGAAGGGACTGTTCAGCGCGGAAGAAGCCGGTAAATTGTCGGCCGAGAACCTGGCCATCATCAGGGAGATTTCCGAACGCACGACCTATATCAAGGAGCACGTGGATGCGATGGTCGAGGCCCGCAGGGTAGCCAATAAGATTGAAGGCGAACGGGCAAAGGCCGTGGCCTACCATGACACCATTGCGCCGATGTTGGAACAAATCCGTTATCATATCGACAAGTTGGAGTTGATTGTGGACGACCAGATGTGGACGTTACCTAAGTATCGCGAATTGCTGTTCATTCGTTGACAGCAAGGTTCTTTATTTTTTAGGAATTTAGATGGTGGAGCCGGGGTGTCGTGAGACAGTCCGGCTTTTTGTGGTTTATTGGTCATATTTCTGAAAAAATGTTTCTCCCGTAGGTATTTTAAACGTTAGCAACGTAGTGGTAAATAGAAAAGAATGTATTAAAATGTATATGGGAAAGATTATTTATGGGGTGTTACTGCTACTGGTAGTGGGAGCAGGGAGACTTTGTGCAGGGCAAAACGAGTGGGAGAATCCGGAGAAGTATGAGTGGAACAAGGAAAGTCCGCATACGGTCTTCATGTGGTATGACGATGAATCGGGAGCGTTGGCTGGCGATTTCTCTAAGTCACCGTGGCATGAATCCCTGAACGGGCGGTGGAAGTTCTCGTACGCGCCGGACATCGAGGACGCGGAAGAGGGCTTTTATAAGAAAGATTTCGATGATTCCTCTTGGGCCGATTTGGATGTCCCTTCGAATTGGGAGCTGAAAGGGTTCGGCGAACCGATTATTCGCAATATTCAGTATGTTTTTCCGGCCAACCCTCCTTACGTGGACGTGGACAATCCGGTGGGGACGTACCGTAAGGTGTTCACCGTGCCGGAAGGCTGGGACGGCCGCGAAGTCCTGTTGCATTTCGGGTCCATATCCGGTTATGCACAGGTTTTCCTGAACGGGAAAAGGATCGGGATGACCAAGGCGGCCAAGACACCGGCTGAGTTCAACGTGACGCCTTACCTTTGCGAAGGGGAGAACCTGTTGGCCGTCCGGGTGTATCGTTGGCATGACGGCAGTTACATGGAAGACCAGGATTTCTGGCGTTTGACGGGCATCGAGCGCGACGTGTACCTGCAAGCTTACCCCAAGTCGACGGTGTGGGACTTTTTCTTGCATGCCGGTTTGGACAGCCGTTACAGGGACGGCATTTTCAATGCCACGGTGGATTTGCGTGCATTTGCAGACAGTGAACCCGGAAAAGGCCAAGTAGAGATGAAACTGGTGGATAAGGCCGGTAAGACCGTATGGGCACAAAAGCGGAAGTTCGAGATGAAGGGGGAGGCGGAAACGCTCTCCTTTTCGGGGCGAATCAAGAATGTGGCCAAATGGACAGCCGAGACTCCCGAACTTTACGACTGCATCCTGACCTTGCGGGACGGGGAGGGGAATACGTCGGTGACGGCCTGCAAGACCGGATTCCGGAAGATAGAAATAAAAAATGCCAAGTTGATGGTAAACGGGACGCCCGTATATATAAAAGGTGTCAACCGCCACGAGCATAGCGACACCTTAGGCCATGTGCAGACGCGCGACTTGATATTGGATGACCTGAAACAAATGAAACGCTTGAACATCAACGCCATCCGGACTTGCCATTATCCCAACCATCCGGACTTTTATGACTTATGCGACCGCTACGGTTTCTACGTGGTGGACGAAGCCAATATAGAGAACCACGGCATGGGTTCCGTACCTTATTTTAAGGATACCGTCAACCATCCCGCTTATCGGGAAGACTGGTATGCGGCGCACGTAGACCGTATCGACCGCATGGTGAAGAGGGACAAGAACCATCCTTGTGTCATCGGTTGGTCGTTGGGCAATGAGTGCGGTAACGGAAAGGTGTTCCACGATGAGTACAAACGGTTGAAAGCCTACGACCCTTCACGCTTTGTGCAGTTTGAACAGGCGTGGGAGGATTGGAACACGGATGTGGTCTGTCTGATGTATCCCAATATGGGAAGAATCAAGGACTACCGGGAGTCCGGTAAACAGCGTCCTTTCATCATGTGCGAATACGCTCATGCGCAAGGCAATAGCAACGGAAATTTCAAGGATATATGGGATGTCATTTACGACAGTCCCAACCTTCAGGGCGGTTTCATCTGGGACTTTAAGGACCAAGGTTTCAGAATGGAGACAGACCCTCAGGATGGCCGCGTCTTTTGGATGTATAACGGGAAAATGGGAAGCTACAAATGGCTCGAAGACAAGCCGAGCGAGTGGAATACGGGTACGGACGGCATCCTTTCTGCCGACGGTACGCCGAAGCCGCAGGCTTGGGAAGTGAAAAAAGTGTACCAGTATATCCAATTTGAAGAAAAGGATGCCGCGTACGGGTGGATTACCGTGCGGAACCGCCACGACTTTACCAACCTGAAAGACTATGCTTTCGCTTGGGAAATATGCAGGAACGGGGAGAAGACCGCGTCGGGCACTTTCTCTGTGGATTTGCTTCCCCACGGGCAGAAAGACATCCGTTTGGACTTGCCGGAAATTCCGGATGACGGAAATGAATATTTCCTGAACCTGTATGCTTATACGAAGGCAGCGTCCGGCTTATTGCCTGCGGGCTATGAAGTGGCGAAAGAACAGTTGAAGTTGGGGGAGGGAGATTTCTTTGCCCGTATACCCGAGGCTTCCGGAAATCTGGAGTACCGTGTGGACGATGGCGTGTTGGTTTTTGCATCGGGCGACGTGTCCGGGAAAATAGATTTGAAGAAAGGTGTCTTGTCCGATTATGCCATCCGGGGCGTGCGCCCGTTCAAAAAGTATCCGGAACCGGCCTTCTGGCGTGCTCCGGTGGACAATGATTTCGGGAACAAGATGCCGTGGACGTGCGGGGTGTGGCGTACGGCCCATGTCAACCGTTACGTGAAAAACGCCACCGTGGGCGAACGGACTCCGGAGGGGCTTCCCGTGAAGGTGGAATGGATATTGACCGATATACAAGTCCCCTACACCATGGAATTTCTGGTACGCAATGACGGCTCGTTGCAGGTGAGCGGCACGATAGACATGACCGGGAAGAAATTGCCGGAACTGCCTCGGTTCGGCATGCGCATGGAGTTGCTGAGGCAATATGAGAACCTTTGTTATTACGGGCGCGGGCCGCAGGAGAATTATATCGACCGTTGGTCGTCTGCGTTCGTCGGCCGGTATGAAGACAAAGTGGAAAACCAGTATTACCCGTATGCCCGTCCGCAAGAGACGGGGAACAAGACGGACGTGCGTTGGCTTTCCTTGTCGGACGGCGAGGGGACGGAAGTGGAAATCACGGGTGTGTCGCAACCCATTGCGTTTTCGGCCTTGCACTATGCTCCGGAAGATTTGGATCCGGGTCTGACGCGGAAGATGCAGCATACGATTGATGCGATACCGCAAAAAGATGTATTTTTGCATGTGGATCTGAAACAGCGCGGGCTTGGAGGCGATAACAGTTGGGGGATGTTTCCCTACAATCCGTACCGTTTGTGGGACAAGAAATACAGTTACAGTTATCTGATTCGTTTGAAATAAAAGGCATGAATAGTAGAAAGGTATGGCTTTGGGGATGCTTTTGCTTGATCGTCGGGTGCATGCAAGCCCGGCGGCCCGGTGAGATCCGGTCGGCTTATGTCGGAGTGGATCACGGAACGTTGTACTATGAAGAATGCGGTGAAGGGCAACCGGTCATTCTGGTACACGGTCATTCGTTAGACCATCGTATGTGGGACGGACAATTTGTAGATTTGGCACGGGATTACCGTGTTATCCGTTATGATTTGCGAGGGTACGGACTTTCATCTCCGCAAACGGAGGATTTCCAGTTCACCCATGTAGAAGATTTAGTGGCGTTGATGGATTCGTTGCATATCGAAAAGGCGCACGTCGTGGGCTTGTCGTTAGGAGGCTATATCGGTGCCGACATGTTGGGGTGGTTTCCGGAACGGATGCTGTCGGCTTTCTTGGCCAGCGGAAATGTGCGCATGTCTCCGGGGCCCAGCGAACCGATGGACGCGGAGGAGGCAGCCCAGCGCGATCGTGAAATTGCGGAATTGAAGCGGAAAGGCGTGGACGTGATGAAATGGGAATGGTTCGAGGGGCTGATGAAATCCGGAGGAAGCCGGCGCGAACGGATGCGCAAGCCGCTTTGGCAGATGATTCAGGATTGGGATGCCTGGCAACCTTTACACAAAGAAGTCCGTGTCGTGGCGGGGAAGGATGCTTTTCGGCAGTTGAAAACCCGTAAGCCCGATGTGCCGATCTTGATTGTGGAGGGAAAATCTCCGGGGAATAAGTTTCCGGAACATCCGGAAATCTTGGATTACTTGCCCAATGGCAGGATGTTGGTGCTGGAGGATTGCGGACACATGATGAACATGGAGCGTCCGGAGGAGTTCAACAAGGCTTTAAGGGAGTTTATCAGTAAGGTGGAATAAATAAACATGAAAGGTATGAAGAAAATCGGAGTTTGGATATGGGGATGCCTGTTGGGGGGCATGGTGGCCGCTTGCGGCGGCAGAAACGGAACGCACGGGGAGGAGCCGGACTTTACGGGGCTTGACTCGTTGATTCAAGGTTGGGTGGATAAAGGATATTATCCCGGTGCGGCCATTTGTGTGAAACAGGATACGGCGGTTTTGTTCCGCAAGTCATACGGTGCCGTGTCGCCGGACACTCCGGTTTATGTGGCTTCTGCCGGAAAGTGGGTGGCTGCTGCGGTGGTGGCCGCCGTGGTGGACCGGACGGAACTGTCGTGGGACGACCCGGTGGAGAAATGGCTGCCGGAGTTCAAAGGCGACTCGAAAGGTGTGATTCCCTTACGCCGGTTGTTGTCGCACACGTCGGGCATCCGGCCTTATTTGCCCGAACCCCGGGTGGACAATTACAACCATTTGGATTCGGCCGTAGCGGAAATCTTACCTTTGGACACCGTATTCACGCCCGGAACGCGGTTCGAGTATGGCGGCCTGGCCATGCAGGTGGCCGGGCGCATGGCCGAGGTGGCTGCGGGGAAGGAATTTGAAACTTTGTTTCAGGAGCTTTTGGCCGGGCCTTTACGCATGACCCGTTCCTATTTCACTCCTGTCAATACGGACGGAGGCCACGCGCCCATGTTGGGCGGCGGGCTGTGTACGACGCTGAATGATTATATGAACTTTTTAGACATGATTATACATGGTGGAGTTTTCGAGGGGCAACGGATTCTTCGGGAGGCTACCGTGAAAGAAATGCAGGCAGACCAGGTGGGACGTGCCAAAGTAGCCGAAGGAGAATATGTGGAGCGTGCGCTCGGACGGCATCATCAGGGCGTTTACGGATTGGGCGAATGGCGTGAAATGGTGGACGAGAAGACCGGAGAGGCCTATCGTATCAGTTCGCCGGGATGGGCCGGAGCTTACCCTTGGATTAACTTGCGCGAGGGTGTCTATGGTTTCTTCATTGCCCATGTGACGGGCAGCAGTAGCAAACCCGACGGTTTTTCCTCTTTTTACGGTAGTCCGGTGATTGCCGATAAAGTTTCTGCCGCAATTTCTAAAAAAAGTGGGAATGCGGTTAAGTAATTTGCCGTTCTCAAACGTATAAGATAATGAAAGCAGTTAGTTAACATTGAAATTAGGTTAATGTGGTTTCTGGGTATTAGGTTTGTCTAAGGCGGAAGGTTGTTTTCAGGATATGCTTTTTTTGTCCTATATTCGTTGAGGATTGTCCTATCGTTGTGAAGAATAAAGACCGTATCTTTGCATTAAATAAAACATAATATGCGAATGAAAAGATTTTTAATATTCTCTTTGGCCGTCGGATTCGGCTGGGGACTTCAAGCTCAGGTGACGGAACGCGAACGACCGTCAGAGTGGAAAAACTTGGTGGAAGGGGCACGTTTTATGGACCGCCTCCAACCGATGAAAGGCGAAATGCTGTCTTCCGACGTGTGGGGAGCGGATAGTGTGCGTCCGCGTCTGGTAGATAACGGCATTGAGTTGCCGGAGACTTCTTTTTGGGGAGGGAATATCCTGCAAACTTCAGACGGCAAGTATCATCTGTATGTTTGCGGTTGGCCGGAAAATTCGCCCAAAGGTCACATGTTTTGGCGTAATTCTACGGTGTTCCATGCAGTCGGTGATAAACTGGAAGGCCCGTACGCTATCAGCGATACGATAGGCAGGGGGCATAACCCCGAGGCTTTCCGTTTGCAGGACGGACGTGTGGTGGTATATGTCATCGACGGATATTATATCGCTCCCTCGGAGAACGGTCCTTGGCGTTACGGCCGTTTTCATTTCGACGCACGTAGCCGGAGAATTGTCGAAGGGCTGTCCAACCTGACGTTTGCCCGTAGGGAGGACGGTTCGTATCTGATGGTGTGTCGTGGCGGAGGTGTTTGGGTCAGTCGCGACGGGCTTTCTTCGTACGAGCAGTTGACCGACCGTAGCGTATATCCTCCGGTAGAAGGCCGGTTTGAAGATCCGGTGGTGTGGCGCGACCATTTGCAATACCATCTGATTGTCAACGATTGGTTGGGGCGCATTGCCTACTACCAGCGTTCGAAAGACGGTTTGCATTGGGTGACGGAACAGGGAGAGGCCTACGTGCCCGGAGTGTCTGTCCATCCGGACGGACAGGTGGAGCATTGGTTCAAGTACGAGCGTCCCAAAGTGTTTCAGGACAGCCTGGGGCGTGCGGTCCAGATGAATTTTGCCGTGATCGACACCATCAAGTGGGAAGATCAGCCGAATGATAACCATAGTTCCAAGAATATTTGTATTCCTCTGAATAAAGGACTGTTGGTGGAAGTGATGAACCGCGATACGATTACGGCGGACACGAAAACCATAGAAGTGAGAATCAGGGCGGAAAAGGACTTCGACCCGCAAAAGGACGTTGACGTGAAATCTTTGCGTTTCGGTGCGTTTTCGGAAGTGAATTTCGGACGGGGATGCAAGGCCATCCGGTCGCATAAGGTCGGGAAGGATTTGATTGTAGAGTTCGACGGAGCCGGGAACGGTATACAGCCGGACGAGTTTGCGCCCAAGTTGTTGGGACGCGACAAAAAGGGTCGGTTACTGTACGGCTATGCCTCCTTGCCTTACGTGAACTACCGTCCGGCCATGCTTTCGGCTGCTTATCCGATGTATGACAAAGAAGGGAAGGCGCTGACATTGGAAGTGAAGAATTACGGTTTGTCGTCATCCGCTCCGTCGCAAATTGTGGTTGAGGCCGGGGGACGGAAGCTGGCCGAGGGGCAAATCGCGCCTCTCGCTCCCTACGCCACGGCGGCCCTGCGTCTGGATTCGGATTTCGTACCGACGGAGAAAGAGCTGTCAGGCTTGACGGTCATTTTCTATACCGACGGGAAAGAGGTCGGACGTAACAGGTTGAATTATTAACAACGGGGAATATCATGAAAATATGGTTGAAATGGCTTAATGTCGTGTGTTTGTGGGCGATGGTGCCGGCTTTGTATGCCGGGAATACCCCACGGGAAGTGTTGAACCTCAATCCGTCTTGGAAATATTTGAGGGGGGATGATGCCGGTGCGGAACGGACTGCATACGATGATTCCGCTTGGGAGCGTGTCGGACTGCCCCATTCTTTCAGCATACCTTATTTTATGAGTAAGGACTTTTACGTAGGCTATGGCTGGTATCGCAGAGAGGTGGATTTGACCGCGAAGCAGTTGAAAAAGAAAATCTTCTTGGAGTTCGACGGGGTATTCCAAGAGGCGGAAGTCTTTGTCAACGGTGTTCGTGCCGGAAGCCACGTAGGCGGTTATACGGGCTTCTCCATTGATATCACCCTCCAAGCCCGGAAAGGCCGGAATGTGATAGCCGTAAGGGTGAACAACCTGTGGCATCCCGACCGTGCTCCGCGAGCCGGTGAGCATGTGTTCAGCGGCGGTATCTACCGGAACGTCCGGCTGGTATTGAAATCACCGGCTTATATCGATTGGTACGGAACCAGTGTCACCACACCGGATTTGGCGCAGAACGACGGGCGGAGTTCTACCGTGCGCGTCGTGACCGACCTTTGCAACGCGACCGGAAGTGAGGCCACGTTCCGGTTGCAGACCGACGTGGTAGATGCCGAAGGGCGCACGGTAGCCTCAGTGACTGATGATTATAAAATAGCGTCGGGTGCATCCGTGCAGGCCGACCAGACGACACCCACTGTGGAGCAGCCTATATGTTGGTCGCCCGAACAGCCTTATTTATATAAGGTGGTCAGCACGCTGTCGCGGAAAGGCCGGATGCTCGACCGTACAGAGACGGTTTTGGGATTCCGATGGATGGAGTGGACGGCAGACAAAGGCTTCTTCCTGAATGGCAAGCACCTCTATTTGCGAGGGGCTAATGTACATCAGGATCATGCCGGATGGGGCGATGCCGTGACCGAAGCCGGCATGTGGCGTGACGTGCGTATGATGAAAGAAGCCGGATTCAACTTCATTCGTGGCTCCCATTATCCGCATTCCCCGGCTTTTGTCGAGGCTTGCGACCGCGAGGGCATGCTCTTCTGGTCGGAAAATGCCTTTTGGGGTATCGGCGGTTTCCGGGCGGACGGGTACTGGAATGCCAGTGCTTATCCGGTGGAAGCAGAAGGTCGTGCCGGATTCAACCGCAGTGTGAAAACGCAGTTGGCCGAGATGATACGAATCCATCGCAACCATCCTTCTATTATTGCGTGGAGCATGTGTAACGAAGCGTTCTTCTCTGCGCCCGCCGCGATGGACGGTGTTCGCGCGTTACTGAAGGAATGCGTGGCTCTGTCCCGGCAGCTCGACCCTACGCGTCCGGCAGCCATCGGCGGCTTGGGCAAGGACCGGATAGACCTGTTGGGCGATATTGCCGGATACAATGGAGACGGTGGCATCATTCCCGATTTTCAGCAGCCGGGTATTCCCTCCATGGTGTCCGAATACGGCAGCGTGACGGCCGACCGTCCGGGAAAGTATACACCGGGGTGGGGCGATTTGCAGAAAAACGAGGCTTATAAGGGATTGCCGTGGAGGAGCGGGCAAGCTGTATGGTGTGGTTTCGACCACGGCAGTATTGCCGGAAGTGTCATGGGCAAGATGGGTATTGTGGATTATTTCCGTATTCCCAAACGTGCATGGTATTGGTACCGCAAAGCGTACCGGGGCGTAGAGCCTCCCACGTGGCCGGTGGAAGGAAAAGCGGAGCGTCTGGTGCTGACATCGGACAAACACGAGGGTGTGCGTACGGATGGGACGGATGATGTCATGTTGCAGGTGGGAGTGCAAGACGCTGCGGGGCGTGATGTGTCCGGCAATCCCACGGTGACGCTGACCGTAGTGTCCGGTCCCGGTGAGTTTCCCACGGGGCGCAGCATTACTTTCAGTGTAGACAGCGACATCCGTATGGCCGACGGTAAGGCCGCGATAGAGTTCCGGGCATACGAAGCCGGTACGGCTGTGGTCGAGGCCCGCGCCGAAGGATTGCCGCCGACGCATATTGAAATCGGTTTCGTGGGAGAACGCCCCTATCGCGAAGGAGTTACCCCCGTGGTGAAAGAGCGTCCCTATGTGCGGTATGTCCGCGAGGCGGAAAAAGAGATACTTGCTTTCGGTAGGAACAATCCGACTTTTGCCAGCAGTCAGGCGGAGGGGCGGGCTTCCGGACAGGGTGCCGACGGTAATCCCTCTACTTATTGGCAGGCTGCTGCCGACGACCCGTCGCCTTGGTGGATGTCCGATACGGAAAAGGGGTTGCTCTTGCGTCGTATTAAAGTGACTTTCCCCCGCACGGCAGTCTATCGTTACCGGATAGAAGTGTCTTCCGATAAGGAACATTGGCAGAAGGTGGCGGAAAACAGCCCGTCTCCGAAGATAGAGAACGTTCGGGTGGTGGAGTTTCCCGCAGAGATGCCGACTGTCAAAGCGCGTTTCGTGCGAGTGAGTTTCAAGGAAAACACAGCCGGGCTTCCTGCGGCAGTGGCCGAGATAGAAATCACCGGTGTGGTGGAGGACTGAGATACTCAGAATACTTTCTAAGGCAGGTTTTACCGCTCTTTTGTTCTTTTTAACAGAATCGGGTGAGTATTTTGGCGGATTGAAACGTATATAGAAATAAAGAATAGGTTGTTTTTCATGTATTAAGTTTAGAAAATTAGGTTAATGTGAGGATTTAGGTGTCGGTTTTGTTTAAGGTAAAAAGACTGTTGTTCAGGAGTATAAAACAATAGGTAATGAAAAGACTCGGTATATTGTTATTCAGTTTGGGATTATTTTTCATAAAGGGGTGGGCCGCTGAGTGGCAATGGTCCGTTCCGGTGTCCAAGGTCATCGCGCCCGAGACTGGATGGCATCCGCAAGCCTTCTTGTGGATTCCGGAGGACTGCATGCAGGTCAGGGCCGTGATGATAGGCACGCACAACATGTGTGAGGAGACTTTGTTTGAGAACGAGCTGTTCCGCTGCGAGATGAAAGAGGCCGGTGTGGCATTGATATGGATTACCCCCGGATGGGACCAGCAGTGGAAAGCGGATTCGGGAAGCCCGGAAGCTTATTGGCAGATGTTGGACGATTTGGCAGAGACCAGCGGATATGGTGAGTTGAAATTTACTCCCATTATCCCGATAGGGCATTCTGCCATGGCGACCTACCCGTGGAATTTTGCGGCCTGGCATCCGGAGCGCACCTTGGCCGTGGTATCTTACCACGGAGATGCGCCGCGTACGAACCTGACCGGTTACGGACGAGAGAATCTGGAGTGGGGGCGGACGCGTAACATCGACGGTATTCCCGGCCTGATGGTAGAAGGGGAATATGAATGGTGGGAGGCTCGGGTGAATCCGGCACTAGCATTCCGTATGATGTACACCGAAAGTTGCATTTCTTTTCTCTGCGATGCGGGGCGCGGCCATTTCGACGTGTCGGACCGTACGGCGGAATATATCGCCTTGTTTGTGAAGAAGGCATTGCAGGCACGTCTGCCCGATACGGTGGCGCAAGACCGTCCCGTGGCTTTGCGGAAAGTACGCCCACAGGACGGATGGTTGGCAGAACGCTGGCATCCCGTGCAACCCCACAGGGCGAAGCCCGCACCTTACGCGAAGTATAAAGGCGACGTGCACGATGCTTTCTGGTACTTCGACCGTGAGATGGCTGAGGCTACGCGTTATGCCCGGGAGAGAGGGAAAGAAATGCTGTATCTGGGGGTGGAACAGGAGGGGCGGTTGGCACCTTACAATCCCCGGTCGCATGTCAAGGTCAATGTGCCCTTCCGTCCGGAAGCCGATGGCGTGACGTTCCGCTTGAAAGCCGTCTTTACGGACAGCCTTCGTGCGTCGGTAGCGTCGCCCCGTGTGGAAGGCCGTCCCGTCATCACCCGCATCTGCGGTCCGGTGAAGAAGTTGGACGACACGACATTCGTGGTCGATTTCTACCGTATGGGACTGGGTAATTCGCGGCGTGTGTCGGATATGTGCCTGTTGACCAGTTACGACGGTGACGACCGTTACAAGAGCGTGGTGCAGGAACTGAACGTCCGCCTTCCTTATCCTCTCACGGAGGGGCGCAGGCAATATTTGCTTTTTCCGGGCATCGCGGATGTGACGGAGGGGACGGAGACTGTTCCGCTTCACGCCACGTCGGATTGCGGTTTGCCGGTGCGTTATTACGTGAAAGAAGGCCCGGCCGAGGTGGAAGGGACAAATTTGCGCCTGACGCGGATTCCGCCCCGTACCAAGTTTCCTGTGAAAGTGACGGTTGTGGCCTGGCAATACGGGTTGGCCGGACGGGTACAGACGGCTGAACCCGTGGAGCGGAGTTTTTATATCGTCCGGGAGTAGAAGGAATTTCTCCCGTGGCGACTTCCTTTTAGACATTTTGTCAATCCGTCGCGGTTTCGTTTGCCGAGGGCGTGTCTGCCTTGCTTTTAGACGGATGTCCTGTTCCGTGCTGCTGTAAATACTCAGTCGGGGTGCAGTGCTCGAACTTCTTGAACGTGGCGAAGAAGGTGGAGCGTTTGAAACCGCAGGTTTCAGAAATGGCTACGACCGTATATTGACTGTATTTCTCGCTCGCCACACGGCGTTTGAACTCCTCCACGCGGTAGAGATTGACGTAGTCGAAGAAATTCTGCCGCAGATGTTGGTTGAACATTTGCGACAGTTTGGTCGGCGTACAGTCTACCATGGCGGCAAGGTCCGTAATACGCAGATTCGGGTTGGTATAGGGTTTGTCGTTTTCCATGCAGTCTTTGACTTTTTTGTGCAAAGCCTTATATTCATTCTGGTTCATTCTCGATTTTTCATACATGGCCTGCACTTTGGCTTCCTGTGCTTCTTGCCTTTTCTTTTCCTCTTCTTCCTTTTGTTTTCTTACGGCTCGTCGGGCGGCGATTTCCAGGTCCATGGCATGTTTACGTATCAGAAGATTCCTGAAGCGTATGCGTTTGTCTTTGAGAGCCTTGGCATACCATGCGAAAAATACGAGCAGGACGGCCAGTAGGGTTTCTATATAGAAAATGAGGGAAGGGCTTACCGAAATCCGCCAGGTTGTGGCGGTCTCTTCGTGTCCGGCCAGTCTGATTTTCAGGGTATGGCTCCCTAAGGAAAGCTTGTCCGGAGAGATCGTTTCCCCGTCCCTTGAAGACCGGTATTCCGCTCCGTCCAGACTCCATTCGTAATATCGTCCTTGCGGTTTGGCATAGTTCAGCAGAATGGGGACGACGGATAACGTCTGGCAGCCGAAGTTCCAGGAAAGGCTGATTTCCTGTTGTTCTAATTGTCGTTGGAAATCTTGCGGTTGAACTTCCCGGTTGGCTATGGTCATGTGGTTTAAAGCTACTTTTCCATAGATTTTTCGGTTAAGGTCGGTTTGCATTTGTGGGGTAAGGTACATCAATCCTTTCGTATTACCGAGCCAAAACACACCGTCCGGCGTTTCCTGAAATTCATTTCGGTTGAACCGCAGTGACGGGAGGTTGTCGTTTTCGTTGAATTGGCAATAGTTTTTCAGGTCCTTTTCAAAAAGGAACAATCCTTTGTCCGTCCCCATCCAATATTTGCCCTGCCGGTTTTCGGTGATGAAAAAGATGTTCCCGATGTTCAGCCGTTGGTAAAGATCCAAGGTCGTGTATTCGCTTAAATCCGATTTGGAACGGAACACTGATGTTTCGGATACGGCCAGCATATCTCCGTTCCGGCATAAGTTGAATGTAAGATTGGATTCTTTGTCGAAGAAGCCTTCGGGAAAATCCCGGGATTGTATGGTTTGAGTAAGCGGGTCATAAATGGCCAAGGAATACATGGTGCCGATCCACCCCTTGCCGGTCAGGTCGAAAAGGATGTCGCAGATGTAAGCGTTGGGGAGTTCCGAGTTGCGGCTGTGGAAATGCTTGACGATGTTGAAGTCGGTATCGAAAACGAAAATACCCGTATTGCTGCATGCAAACAACCGTTGGTCTTGCAGAGGCTCTATACGGCTGAAGTTACCGTTTTTCAGGTTGTCGTTGTAGTCGAGATGCCTTAATTCCAAAGTCTTAGGGTCAAGAATGCTCAAGCCTTTCTCATAAGTGGCGATGACGAAGTGCCCGCCGAAGTATTGTATGTTCGTAACGATGCGTCCTCCGATTTCTTCCGAGGTAAAATAGCGGATAATGTCGCGCTTCTCCGAGACAAACCAAAGACCGTCTTGGGTTCCTATGGCTTTGTCGCCGTCGTGGATACAGAAACTGCGTACGGGCAGCCCGTCGGTGTTGAGGTCTTTGTAACGATAGATTTTGAAAAGCGGATGACGGTGGTAGTTGTAACAGATGCCGTCGGTGGCAAATCCGAACCAACTGATGCCGAGCGTCTTGTCGTGCCAAAAAGTATAGACGGCATTGCTCGGCAGGGGAAAGTCGGCCGTATTGGTACGATAGGTATTGACGATTTGTCTTTTGCGGGTGTCGATAATATAGGCTCCGTTCCCGTCGGTGGCTACGTACAACAAGTCTTTTCCGTCGGAGTTCAGATCGGCTATGACGGGACAGTCCAAGTCGATGTAAGGTTCGGTAGATGCCGTAGAGGGATCGAAGACGAGCAGTCCGCTGTTACGTGTACCTATATATATACGGTCACTGCTCCGGCAGATGTTGCGTAGGTTGCCCGTCAGTAGGTCTTTGCTGATTTTATACTTTTTCAGGCTTTTGTCTTTCAGGTTTAAATGAATCAGGAACTCGTCGCTGCACAGCCATGCTCCCCCCTTTCCATCGTCCGTGATGTCGTTGACGATATTACCTTTGGAGATGACGCTGTTTTCAAACTTGATGGGTTCTGCCTCTCCCGGGTCTTTATATATCCAAAGCCCGTTCACGCTCCCTATGAGGAGGGTTTGTCCTATTTTTCCGATACAGTTGACAAAGGAGATTTGGGGGCATACCTGTACACAAGTCTGTCGTTCCGGTTCTACAAGGTAAAGTCCCTTTCGGGTACCGAACATGATGTGCCCTTCATGGGTTTCCACGATATCCGTTACGGCATTGAGAGGCTTGGGGAGGTCGATGTGAAACTTGGTGAAAGAATGTCCGTCGAAACGGCAGATACCGTTGAACGTACCTATCCACATCATGTTGCGGCTGTCTTTAAAGATTTTATAGACGGTATAGTTCGGCAGCCCGTCTTGGTCGGTAAGATAGTTTACCGTGGGTGCGGCTTTTATTGGGTGAAGAGGCAGGCCGACGAAGAGGAATCCTACAAAAAATAAAAAAGAAAGGAATCGTATCGGGTATTTTTTCATGAGTCATCTTAAACTGTTAACGCATACAAAATTATATTTTTAAGCGAATGATTGCAAATTTTAGTGCTTTTAAATACGTAAAATGACGCAGAAGGTATTATCTTAGTAAGGAGGAATATAGTCCGATAAGTCCGTCCAAATTCAGCGGACTGTTGAAATGGTTGATTTAGAATATTGATTTTTAGCGGAATAGACGGTTTGGTGTCTAAATACATTGCGGTGAACGCTTTTGAGAATTTCTTCTGTTGTTTTTTGGTTTTTCAAACGATAATTTTGTCTTGTCCAAAAGAATCGAAAACTTAAAAAAAACATATAGTATCATGGAAGACTTGAAGAATACGCGAGAGATGACATTGGTAGCTGAGGCATATACCCGATACCGTACGTTGTTGGTGGCCTATGCCAATAAAAGGACCCGGAATCTGGCGGATGCCGAAGACGTGGTGCAGGAAGCTTTCATTAAAATCATCAATATGGGAGACATGGTGTATGCGGCTACCATCCGGAATCTGGCTTTTACAACCGTACAGAACCTTTTGATAGATCGCCTGCGCCGCCGGGTGGTGGTGTCGGAAGTCCATTCTTATATATACGACATCCAACCGGAATTTACCGAAGAGACAGAGTCGGCCATTCACGCGAACAGTCTGCTGCAAGCGGAATATGCTTGGACGAAGACGCTTCCCGAAGCGTGCCGGAAAGTATATTGCATGAACCGTTTCGAAGAACTGACGGCAGAAGAAATATCGAAGGAACTTCATATCAGCCGCCGTACGGTGGAGGCACAGATACAGAAAGGGCGGAGAAGGGTGCGTCCTTATCTCAAGGCTGTAGGAGGCTTTTAACGGGAAGACAGAAGAATCATTTACCTTAAAAAGAAGATAAACATGAAAACAATGAGATTGTGGATGTGTGTGGTGTGTGGATTGTTGTTCGCGAGTGGTTTGTATGCCCGGAAAACGGGGGTATTGGATGAAATCGTTTTCGGGTATTCCGCTTCAGAGAAGAAGCATGGATTTTCCGCAAAAGCCAGTCAGGTGGTAACCGGCGGCTTGGGAGAAGAGGCCCGTGTGCTGTTGCCTATACCCGGCGAAAGGGTAGAGGGGGGCCATATCACCTTTACGATGAAAGTCGATCCGGAGAAACAGAATTATTTTACGGCCCGTTTCTGGGGTTCGGACAGCGGGAACAGCAATATCCTCATCTTGTTTTGCGAGGGGAAACAGATAGGATACCGTCATTTGGGCGACTATGACGTGTTGGACATTGCCAATGAAGATAAGCCTTATCCTGGCCGGTTCACGTATACCACACTGCCCCTGCCCATCAGTATGACCCGGGGAAAAAAGGAAATAGAATTGAGTATCCGTTCTACCGGACGTATATTCCGCTACGGAGAAACTTTCGATGCTTATCAAAAAGTAATGGAAAAGCCGTCGAAAGCACTATATAAAGGATATACCCATACGGAGACTTGTTTCCAGCCCTCGGAGAAAGAGAAGAAGCAGATAGAAAAGAACGAACGACGGGTACGTACCGCGCCGGGAGCGGAAGTCATGGAGGAGGTCAGGCAGTTCGTGAACCGTCAAATTTCAGGTTACCTGAACCAAACGGAGATAGACCAGGAAACCGCTTCGCTTTTGGCGTATGCCTATCATGAGCCGTGGACAGTGGCTTATCGGAACAAGGACGTGGTGGAGAAGGTCATCCGTACGGCCGACCGGTATTATGAGCGTTATGCCCAAAACCCCAAATCGGTGTATGACGGGTCATGGCTGACGGTGGGGCCTTTGTGTCAGGCCTTGAATTCCTTTATACCCGAAATCCGTGAGATTTGGGACGAGAAGATGCCGAACGGGAAAACGCGCCGGGAGAATTGGACGGCTATGTGCCGGGAATGTGTGGACTACGCCAAGACGCATCGTCGCAGTTATACCAACCAGAGCATGATTGTGGATTTGCATCTGTATAACGTGAACCGTATGCTTTCCATTCTGGCACCCGAAGAGGCTCTGCCCGTTTGGCAGACTTTGAAATTCATTTATGAATCCATGGGTATTGCCCCGTGGTCGGGTAGTTTGTCGGCAACGGGAAAACCGACCTGGCCTTTGGGGAAAAGCTATTACCAGTTTTCGCCGGACGGTCTGAGTAAGGAGTTGGGCTATGTGGGCGGTTACGGTGAAATCCTGAATTGGATGGTGCATCTTTATGAAGTGACCGGTGAACGTGGCCTTACCGATACACGCGACCCGCTGATTCGTGCCCAGATGCTTAAGATCATGCACACGCGCAGTCATTTCCGTTATCCGACATTGGATAATGACGGATATGCGGCCATGCGCGGCGAGTCGGTCATCGGCTGGCGTGACCATGGCTATTATCCGGCCGGTATCACTTACGGAGAGCGTGGCTACCATCGTGAAGGTACGCCTATCATGGCGGCTGCGGCCACATTGGATCCTGAAGCGGTGGCATACGCCCAGCAAATGATGGAAGACAACCAGTTCTTTGCCGTAGTCAAGGAGAAAATGAAAGACCACGGATTGAATTCCACCTACACGTTGCTGCGATTGCCGGGTGAGTACGATTTGATTATGAAACAGCCGCGCCGCGAGGGTCGCTTGCCCATGTCGGACGGTATGCCGGACGTGTTGTTCTCTGACGAGGAAGTCGGCGTGGTGGCGTTGAAAAACGGGGATGAAATCTTGTACACATCTTTGTATTGGCGGGCGAACTTTGCCGTGAACTTCTTGGCACGTGTGCACTACATTACGCCGGAGTGCGACCGTGTCGCCACGGTGTTCGAGGACATCCGATACACGCCGAGCGGGTTTACCTATACCCGTCCCGAACGGAACAATCTTTATTTCTCGCCGGCCCGTAATTTCTATCCCGAAGTGAAGTCCGCCCATACCGGCGAGCAGTTGCCTATTGCCAAGGCACCCGAAGGCGTTCACTTTGAACCGGGTCAGGAAAGCGTATATGCCGGGAAGGGAGACTTCTACACCCTGCGTTACGGCAAGTATTTGATAGCGATGAATTGTACACCGGACAGAACATTCGATGTGGAAGTGCCTGCGGCGAAGTCCGTGAGAGCATTCCCCTCCAGGGAGACGGTGACAGAACGCGTGTTGCTGGTGGAACCGAAATCCACGGTGGTATTGATAGTGGAATGAATGGGATAAACAAAATTCTAATACCAACTCATGATGAGAAAGATATTTTTGATTGCCATTTTATGCCTTGTGCCTTTTATCGGACAGGCGCAGGAGTTGCAGGCTCCGTTCGCACATCCCGGATTGAATCACTCCCGTGCCGATTTGGAACGGATGAAAGAGAAAGTATTGGGTAAGGAAAAGCCTTGGATTGACGGTTGGGACGCTTTGTGCGCCTTCCGTGACGCACAGTCGGACTTCAAGGCGAGTCCCAAACCGAGCCTCGGCGGAACGGACGGAACCCGTCAGCGGGCGTCGCGCGATGCCATGGCGGCTTATTATAACATCCTGCGTTGGTACGTCACAGGAGATGAGACGCATGCCCGGTGTGCCGTGGATATATTGAATGCGTGGTCTGCCAGTGTGCAGTCTGTGGTGACCGGAGAGTTGTACATGCTTCCGGCATGCGAATTTATGGAGGCCGCCGAACTGGTCCGGCTTTATCCGGGATGGAAAGCCGAAGACGTGGAACGTTTTGAAAAGATGGCGCGAGACTACATTTATCCGGCGTGCCGGGACTTCCGGGGTGAGGCGGGGACATGGCCCGGTTGGGACGGTCCGGCCAATGTCGCTTGCCTGTACATCGGGATTTTCTTGGATGATGCGGAGATGGTGAATGATGCCATCGCCTATTACAAGACCGGCAAGGGAGGCGGTTGCATTACGGAAGGCATCGTGTTCGGTGGCCAACCGGTAGAGATGGGACGCGACCAACCCCATGCAGCCATCGGGATAGATGCGTATGCCGACCTTTGCCAGGCTTTATGGAATCAAGGGTTGGATATGTATGCCTACGAGGACAACTTGCTGTTGAAAGGCTTCGAGTATTATGCCAAGTTCAATCTCGAACATCCGGTGGACTGGACGCCGATAGACTATCACGGGCATAAGTTTTACTATCCGGCTCCGTCGAACAATGCTCCTTCGTCCATGCCCAACAACCGTATCCTCGCCAATGAGGCGGTTTATCATCATTATGTAGACCGGAAAGGGCTTGATGCTCCTTATTTGCGTACGATGATGAAGTTGAAAAACGTAGATGTATTGACCGGCATGATGTACACTTATTCCGATACGACCACGGCGTATGTTTCCTATCCCGTTCCACCGATTCCGGAGGACGTGAAAGTTACCGGTAGCATCGGGCGCATAGATTTGGATTGGGCATCGGCAGAAGGAGACGTGGCCAATGGTTATGACGTGCAACGTTCCGTTTCGTCCGACAATGGTTTTGAGACGGTAGGCAGTTGGTCCGGCAACGCCACAACGGAGTTTGCCGATAAGGACGTGGAGCCCGGGAAAACCTATTATTACAGGGTAAGGGCCAAAAACCGGTCCGGCGAAAGTGCATGGAGCGAGCCGGTGAGCGGGGCGGCCCAACCGGGTTCTTCCAACTCCTTGCTATCCGGTTGGGCGCAACAAGACATCGGGAAAGAAGAGTGGATGATAGACGGAGTCACGAAATACTCTCCCGTGAACGGGCACACCTTTGTGCTGACCGGTTCGGGACGCGACATATACAGTGCGGAGCAGCCCGAGGGAAACTTTACCTATACGGCCGTGACCGGTGATTTTGAACTGGTGACCCGGATTTACGACGGGGAGCAAGAGGGCAGTCAACTGAAGGAAAAGTTCGGACTGGCCGTGCGTGAGAATACGACCACTTCTTCTCCTAAAGTCATGTTGTGGGTCGGTGATGCCGGTACGCGTTACACGCATTTCATGTGGCGCAACACGGCGGACGGCAACGGAGATGTGGCGGGGAGCGACCACACTTGGGTACCGGTATGGCTTAAACTGGTGCGCAAAGGAAATGTTTTCGAGGCATACGTATCCGACAGCGGCACGCGTTGGTATGCCGTAGGTGCTTCGGAAATTTCTTTCCCCGACGATTACCTCGTGGGAATGTGGGTTTGTGGCGGTGCTTATCGTCCCGAAGGATATACCGTAGGGTTCGACCATGTAGCCTTGACGTGCGGTGGAGGCACAAAGCCCTCCGTGCCGACCGATTTGGAAGCGAAGGTATTGGGCAGCACTTCGTTAAGTCTGTCTTGGAAGGCTTCGGGGCATGTGTCTTCCTTCAAACTGTGCCGGTCTACTTCTCCCAACGGGCCTTTTGAAACCGTGGCCGGAAGTTTGTCCGCCCCGTCTTATACGGACGAGGGGCTGGAACCGGGTACGACCTATTATTATAAGGTATGGGCGGCAAATGCCGTGGGGGAGAGCGAAGAGGCCGCTACGGTTTCGGCGGCTACGGAAGACCTGAGCTTGCCCGGTCGGCCGGAGGCGGCAGAAGCAAAGGCTGGTAACGGATACGTGAGCCTGACATGGGACGCTACGGGTGAGCGGACGGCTTACTATCAAGTCCGTCGCGGAAGCATGTTCGGCGGCCCCTATACCCTGATAGGAAGAGCCATGGAAAACCGATATACGGATCATAAGGTGGACAACGGGAAGATGTATTATTATGTGGTTTCCGCCGTGAACGCCGTAGGAGAAGGGGCTTATTCGGAAGAAGCCAAAGCCTATCCGCAAGTGGGAAGTTGCCGTTATTGGCCGTTTGACGAAGCGGGAGGTACGGCGGCATCGGATGTATGGAACGGAGGAGAGGCGCAGTTGGTGAACAATTCCCGTTTTGATACGGGGAAGTACGGTACCGGAATTCATTTGTCCGGTGGCCATATCACGCTGCCTGCCGGAGTGACAGAGACGTGGAAGGACTTCACCTTGTCGCTTTGGGTAAAGCCCGACCGCGTGGAAGATTGGGCACGTATCATGGATTGCGGCACGGGGACGGATAATAATCTCTTCCTGACCGTCAAGGCAGCCCAGACCGGTTGTTTGCGTTATGCCATCGTGCAAGGGACGTCGGGGGAACAGCAAATCAATACGGACTTCTGTCCGAAAGCCTCCGAATGGACGCACATCGTATTGGTACAACAGGGTACAACAGGCATTCTCTACGCCAATGGTGCGGAAGTGGGACGCAATGAGAACCTGACCCTTTCTCCGGCCGACTTGGGATATACCACGCGGAACTATATCGGACGTTCAGCCCATACGGCCGACCCTTATTTGCAAGGGATTGTGGATGATTTGAGAATCTACGATTGCGCTTTGGAGGCCGACCAGGTATCGGCCTTGTATCAGGCTTCCGTCCAGCAGATTACTTTTTCCGGCTTGCCCCGTATGAAAGTAGGAGACGAGGAACTCACTCCCTCGGCCACGGCCACTTCCGGCCTGTCGTTGACTTTCCGGAGTAGCCGTCCTGAGGTAGCCGAAGTGGTGGACGGATGCCGTATTCGGGCCTTGTCGCCCGGGGAGGCTGAAATCACCGCCTTACAAACGGGAAACTTGCTTTATGCGGCAGCCGCTCCCGTGTCGCAAACCCTGATGGTGGAAAAAGGTGACGGAGTGGAACGAATTGGTTCGGGGAAAATAAAGGTAAATGTTCAACGACATGAGGGGGGCTTACATATTTCATTTTCTCAACCGGTGGAAGATGATTGTAGGGCTATGTTATTCGAAATGAATGGCGTTTTGATACGTAGTGCGATTTTGACTGGTGTAAACCATTATGAATGGGATACACACGGACTTTCTTCGGGAATATACTTATTAAAAGTAGAAAGTAGGGGAAATTTTACGATGTTGAAAATCGTTTTGTGAGGATGAATACAAATTCTTTATTATGTTTTTAAGGTATCAAAAATAAAAAAATATGTATATTCGAGAATGGCTTTTCGGAGTCTTGTTTTTTCCATTGGTCATGGGATGCCAGAATATGTCCCAGATAACGGAAGAGGTTGTGGTAAATTTACGACAAAAGGGGACTGATATTTCTTCTTCCATGTACGGTGTGTTTTTCGAGGAAATCAACCACGCTGGTGATGGAGGCTTGTATGCGGAATTGGTACAGAACCGAAGTTTTGAAGAAGATGAAATCCCTGAAGGGTATCGAATAGAAGGAACGAAATTGATACCTCTTGCCAAACCTTATCATTTGACTGGCGAGATACGTGAGCGTTCTTTTGAGTGGTATGGAGGCAAAATCAGGGGGTGGAATTTGAAAACCGGAGATTTGTCAGAGGCTTCCATGCGTTTGACAAAAGAACGTCCTATGTATCCTACGGCTCCGAACAATTTGGAATTGTTTATTCAGAAAACAACAGGTGCTGTACAGTTGGTTAACGAAGGATATTGGGGTATGGGTATCCGGCAGAACGAACGTTATCATTTACGTACCATTGTGCGTGTGGATCCAGGTTATAAGGGAACTCTTACTGCTAAGTTGCTGTCGGACAAAGGAGATATATTGGCACGGGCTTTATTACCTTGTATTCCTGACGGTGAATGGCATGATATGACACTGGTATTGACATCTGTGGCCACGGACTGTAAGTCATCGTTAGCTATAGAATTCGATGCACCCGGGAAGGTGTGGTTGGACTACGTGTCTCTCTTTCCTGAAAATACCTTTAAGAAACGCCAGAACGGTTTACGTAAGGATGTGGCGGAAATGGTGGCCGGTTTGCAACCCGCCTTTTTCCGTTGGCCCGGTGGTTGTGTGGTGGAAGGCATTACTTTGAATAACCGTTTCGAGTGGAAGAAAACTTTGGGCGATCCGGCGGCGCGCCCCGGGGAATACAGCACATGGGGGTATCGTTGCTCTTATGGTTTCGGCTATTATGAAATGTTGCAGTTTTGTGAGGACATCGGTGCCAAGGCCATGTATGTCTGTAATGTGGGTTTGAGTTGCCAGTTCCGTATGGGGGAAGCTTCTGAAAAAAGTGATATATCTTATTATATAGATGACTGTTTGGATGCGATAGAATACGCGTTGGGGGATACGTTGACGGAATGGGGAGCACGTCGTGCAGCCGATGGACATCCGGCACCTTTCCCTTTGCAGTATATTGAGATAGGTAATGAAAATTGGGGAGACGAATATGACCGCCGTTTCGATATGTTTTATCAGGCCATCAAGCAAAAGTACCCTCAACTTACTTTGATTTATAACGAAATGCCCGAACGAAACGGACCGATGGGCATTACGAAAACCGATATGGTGGATCCGCATTATTATGTGGCACCGGAGTTCTTTTTCCGGAATACGGATTTGTTTGATCATTACGAACGGGGGAAGCACACGGTTTACGTCGGTGAATATTCTTGTAACCGAGGAGTGGGCGGTGGAAATATGTGGGCAGCCTTGTCGGAAGCGGCATTTATTGGCGGTATGGAGCGTAACGGCGATTTGGTGAAGATGGCTTCTTATGCCCCCTTGCTGGAGAATCGTAACAATCGTAAATGGCCGACCAATCTGATTTGGTTCGACTCCGAGCAAGTGGTCGGACGTGGATCCTATTATGTGCAGAAAATGGCGGTGGAGAACAGGCCTACTTATAATGTGGCGAATGATAAGGTTTTACGGGCAACTGATACGGCTTCGTATGTATCCGGCCATATCGGCTTTGGTTCGTGGGCTACTGCTGTGGAATTTAAGGATTTCAAGTTGACAGCAGGTGGCCGTAGGGTGGACGTGCAACTTAGGGAAACGACTCGGAATTATGGGAATTGGGGCTATACCGACAGTATTTTGTCTCAAACCTCTTTGGAAACCGGTACCCAGTATATTCTGAAAGGGTTTAAGGACAATGATTACACCTTGGAGTGCAAAGCACGCCGGGTGGGTGGTAAAGAAGGTTTCTTGATTTATTTTGGTATGACGGCCAATGGCCAAGATGGTTATATGTATAATATAGGTGGCTGGGATAATCAAAAGGCCGTATTGCAGCAGGTGGCCAATAGCAACCGTGCTAAAGTATTGGCCGAATGCCAGGATGTACGGGTCGAAACCGATCGTTGGTATGATTTGAAGTTAGCAGTTTCCCCCCATAAGAGTGAGTTGTACGTAGATGGAAAATTGGTACTGTCTCATGTGCCTGAGCCCGTACCTTTACAGTTTGTGGATTCCGGCTATGATGAACATGCGGGTGAGTTGGTTTTGAAAGTCGTCAATGCCACAGATTCGGTCTATCCGGTTTCTTTCCGTATTGACGGGGCACGACGGGTGGCTCCTGAAGGCAAGGTCATTACTTTGGCGGCTGGGAGTGGAGCAGAGGAAAATTCTTTCGAGAATCCACGGAAGATTTATCCTGTGACATCCGGTTACGGTGATTTCGGACGTGATTTTACTTATACGTTCCGCCCTTTTTCATATACAGTGTTACGTATCAAGGCAGAGAGGGATGTTTCCGGGTTGAATAATGAACAATAAATAACGGATTATGGAAAGATGGCTGATTTTAGTTTGGAGTTTTTTATTTGCTTTACTTGGGGAAGCACAGGTGCGTGTCAGTGCCTGGCCTGAGGGCAAGGACGGATTGGAAAGGAGTCCGGATTATGATGTGACTGTAAAATCTCTTGCAGGAGGAAGCGGGGAATGGATACGGGTACCTAATTTACGGTGTGATGTGGATACCAGACATGTGCGCCATGCTTCGTTTGCTGAATTCGAGATGGGAAGTCCCGTGGTGGTCCGAGTGAAGAACTGCCGCACAGATGCATGGGACGGGAATGGCAAAATGCAAGTAAAAGTGAAGCCTTCCTCTCGTGGCATCGCTTGTCGTCAGGTGGATGCACGTACCGTGGAGTTTACTTTGCATCGTCCTGAATTCCTGAGCGTGGAATTTAATGGTGAGCGCAAGCAGAACCTTCATATCTTTGCCAATGACATGCTTGCCGAGACCTATACGGGGGAAGAACCAGATGCGATTAATTGGAAAGGAAAGAACGCACAAGACGTGTTTAAACAGGATGCGCGATTGATTTACTTCGGTCCGGGGGTACATTTTCCTAAGGATTTGCCGAGTGGGGAAATCAAGATACCGAGCAATACGACGGTTTATCTGGCTCCCGGTGCGGTAGTCCGGGCCCGTCTTATTGTGGATCGTGCCGAGAATGTCCGTATCATAGGCAGGGGAATCGTAGCCCATCCTTTGCGTGGGGTTGAGATTACTTATTCCAAAAATGTGCTGGTAGATGGGATTACCATCTTGAATCCACAACATTATACTGTGTATGGCGGTCAATCGGAAAATCTGACCATTCGTAACTTGAAGTCTTTTTCGGCTCGTCCGTGGAGTGACGGTATCGACCTGATGAGTTGTCGTCATGTGAAGATCGACCATGTATTTTTACGGAATTCAGACGATTGCATTGCGCTTTATAATCACCGTTGGTGGTATTGGGGCGGCACTGAGGATGTGGATATTTCCAGAGCTACTTTATGGTGTGACTGGGCACATCCCGTGAATATAGGAACTCATGGGGATGACCGGAGCGAGTCAGGCGAGACATTGAAAAATGTGCGTATCCACGACTGTGACATCATTTTTCATGAGGGAGACGGAATGCTGTCCATTAGGTGTGGAGATAAGAATGTGGTACGTGACGTGGTGTACGATTCCATTCGCATTGAAGACATATCCAGAGGGCGTTTGTTTGAAATGCAGGTGATTTACAGCGAGAAGTACAATCGTGCTCCGGGTAACGGAATTCGGGATGTACATTTCCGGAATATCTCGGTGTTCGATTCAGAAGGGTGTATGAATCCAAGTTTGATTACAGATTATGATGCCAACCGTGGCATAGGGAAATATACGATAGAGAATGTGATGCTGAACGGTAAGCCGTTTAACGAGGATAAAGGCCTCATACGCAAAATGATCGTAAAATAAAAAATGGAATCTGCGAATGTTTAACCAATTATTATATACAAATGAAGAAAGGCTTGTTTATTTTGTGTTGCTTAATAATAAGTAATGTAAGTTTTCTTTGGGCACGTGATTTCAAACATCCGTGTTCAATGGTTTCGATAGTTGAAATAGAGAAGATGAAGAAACATATTGCAGACAAAACAGAACCGTTTTATAGTGAATGGCAAACTCTGCAAAGCGACCGTTATGCCAGCCCGTCTTACACCACTTCGGGACATATTGAAATCGGAGGAAGTGATGGTACTCGCCAACAGGTGAGCAATGATGCCATGGAGGCTTTCTACAATGCGCTGCAATGGCATGTTACGGGGAATGTAAAATATGCTGATTGTGCGGCTCGCATCCTGTCGGTGTATGCAGAGAAAATGGAAAGTGCTACACAGCAGCTCTACCAGTATCCGGCTCGAGATTTATGTTATGCGGCTGAATTGCTGCGTTTAAGCGACGGTTCTTTCTATAGTGGATGGGAGGAGGTTTCATACAATCAGTTTCTAAATAAAGTGCGAACAATTCTTGTTCCGGCTTTAAGAAAGGAGAGAACAAACGGAATGAGCAGTTGGTCAGCGGGTGCCATCGACGGTTTGCTTATAGCTGGCGTACTACTTGATGATGAAGCCATCTACGATGAAGCCATCGGTTATTTTAAAAACGAATCTATTCCCGGTTCGATAACGGGAGCCATTACCGATTCCGGACAACTCAACGAAATGGGACGCGACATGGTCCACGCCAATCTTGTCCTTGATGATTTGTGCCGTATGGCACATGTGGCCTGGGTACAAGGTGATGACTTGTTCGGGTACGATAACAATCGTCTGTTGCGCAGTTTCGATTATTGGTGTCAAGCCAATTTGGGATATGAAGACTCTATGGTTTATACTCCTGTTGGACGTTGGTATTATTTGTCCACCCATAATAACGGGAATCGTTTGTATCCAGACGGTTCTATTTTTGAATGTGCTTTGCATCATTACAAGGAAGTGAAAAAATTGGATGGTTCCCAGTATTATTACTTAGATCGTTATGCCAAGGTGGCTCGTCCCGGACGTTTCTATCATACACTCTTTTATGTGGCCGATCCGGAGTTGTCTCCCGTGTTTAAAGTGGTTCCTCAAAAGCCGGTTCAATTTAAAGTGACACAAGGAATAGGGTTTATGGAACTTTCATGGAGTCACCCTGTACTCGACGACCAAAGCGGATATAAAGTTTATCGTTCTTCAGATGGCGTGAATTATAATTGTGTGGCTACTGTAGACCATTCTACAAAAAATAGCTACCAAGACCATAGCGTCATTGCAGGACATGTTTATTATTATAAAGTGATTCTCTTTAATTATGCAGGAGAAAGTGAAGCCTCTGATGTCGTCGGTCCTTTGACGGCCTCTGCCGGAAGTGAAATATTGCCTGAAGAATGGGCTTTTGAAGATGTGGGGCAAACAGGTATAGGGGCAGGAAAGTACCTCAATACCCAAAGCAGTTCTTTTGCCGTATCGGGAGTGGGGCATGACATTGGCGGCACAAATGATGCGCATGGTTTTGTTTATAGAAAGGTAAAAGGGGATGCCATATTTACTGTTCGATTGGTTTCTACCGAGGAAGCTTTTTATAAGGTGGGTATCATAATGCGTGAATCTCTTGATGGTGCATCCAAGCGGGTTGGTATCACTTTAGGCGAAGTGGGTTATCGTTTATGCCGCATGTGTACGCGCTCTTCACAAGGTGGTGGAACTTCTTGGGTGGAAGGCAATGATTTCACTTATGCACCCGTATGGTTTCGCTTACAACGCGAGGGGGATGTGTTCATGGCTTATCAATCTCGCGACGGAATGAATTGGTTTGAGATTGGTCGCCAATCGGTTTCCATGGCAAGTGATTATTACGTTGGGATGGCTTCAAGTACGGCATCTGACACAGGTGAAGCTTACGAAGCTATATTTGACCATGTCACTGTGGAAAACGTACTCACGGTTGTAGACACGCCGCAAAATGTACAGGTTGATGCTTGCAACAGTACGCGTGCCGCTATTTCGTGGACTCCGGTAAAAGGTGCTATAGACTATGTGCTTACACGTCACGATGGAAAAGAGTATGTTGCCATACAACCTATATTTCAAGATTCTTGTCTGGTACCCGAGCAGACTTACAGCTATGGCATCAAAAGCCGTGGATTTGGTGGTTATAGTGATGAGTCTGCTGTTGTAAGTGTCACCATGCCTAAATTGGGTATTCCGTTGTCGCCTGCATATATTAGAGCAGAATGTAACGGAGAACCGGAAGTTGTTGTTAGGTGGGCTTTTACTGATGAAGCATCTTCGTATGTCTTGCAACGTGCGGAATCCATTGACGGTGAGTTTCAAACGCTGTTATCCGATTCTGTGCTGTCGTTTGTTGATACCTCGGTGGAAGAGAACAAAACCTATTATTATAGGGTTATGGCAGTAAATAGATTGGGTACAAGTTCGTACTGCGAGTCGGATAGTGTAGAAATATTCAGTATAGAAAAACTGGAGGGAGTGATTATAGGTACGGACGGAAGTTGGGAGGACAACGTTGCCACAATGAAACAGGCGGCTGTAGATGGATTATTGGATACTTATTTCGATTCCTCACAAAAAGACGGGGCCTATGTGGGGTATGATTTAGGGGAAAATAATCGTGCTTATGTTTATGAATTACGTTTCGCACCGCGTAATGGTATGCCACAGCGTATGGTAGGTGGTGTTTTTCAAGGTGCAAACAAAATGGATTTCAGTGATGCGGAAACGCTTTATACTGTAACATTTACGCCAGAAGAAGGGAAGTATACTCACATAAAACTTTCATCGACAGGAAAGAAATTCAGATATTTACGTTATATGTCTCCTAAAGATGGTTTTTGCAATGTGGCGGAGGTTCAGTTTTATGGTCGTAAGATGAGCTTGAAAGAGCAGACTATTGACTTTCCCGAATTAGGTGTGGTAGAAGAAGGGATTGCAGATTTTTCACCTAAGGCAACGGCCACGTCGGGGTTACCCGTTACTTATTCATCTTCAAAGACTGATGTGGCTACCATTGTAAATGGAAAAATTCACGTGGTGGGGCCTGGTAACACCTATATCGTAGCCTATCAAAACGGAAACGAGGAATGGGGTGAAGCTACGCCGGTCAAACGTCGCTTAAGAGTAACCGTTAAAACTGCTATATTGGAACATAGGAATAGCGATGAGTTGCAAGTAAAATCAACCATTTGGTATAAAGCAGATGGTACCCGGATAGACAAACCTCTCAAAGGATTTTATATCCAAAAACAAATATTATCTGATGGTACCGTGAAAACTTACAAGCGTATTGTGGGACGTTAAATATACAACACCGTTCAAATTCATTTTTTTTGGTGGGATTAATAATCGAGGGGAATGGATTTGAACGGTGTTATTTGCAGAGGAGATGAAGATGAGGAGGTAGTAGAAATCAGAGGGGGACAAAGTATCTCTATCGGAAATCCGTCATTCCCCGTGCTCGCCCCCTCAGAATTTTTCAAAAAGACCTTTCATCCTTCAGATTATATGGTAACCAATTGTGATATAGAATATTATAGAATGAAGGACGTTTCAGGTATCTTTCAGCCTTCTTTCATAACGGAGAGGGATAAAAAGTTCTAAGCCAAATGATTTTTCAATCTCAGGCGAACAATTTTTCAATCTCAGGCAAACGATTTTATAATCTCAGGCGAACGGAATGAAGCGTGGCTGAAGGATGCTTGGGACATCTTTCAGCTTATAATACAAAGGAAATGAAAGGCTTGTCTTACATCCTGAAAGATGAAAGGTCTTTATGAAAAATTCAGGGAGACGTATGTGGCATGCAAGGAAAATTTGAATTGAAACTAAAAATTTTTTTTCTTCTGTAAGTATTCTGAGGTTGTGAAACGTAGTAGGGTATAGAGAGAGTTCTATTTTTATAGTATAACTTTAAATTAAAAATTATGAGATTGAGACATTTACTCAGTGCGTCTTTGCTCTGTTGGGCCGGAATGGCCGGGGCGCGCGACGTTCACGGTGTGAACGGGTATTACAACTGGACGGCAGCCCAAATGCAGGCCAATGCCCAAATTGAGTTTGGTCCGGAAGGTAAACAATGGGCACAATGGGAGCCGAGTTATGAATTTGAAGGCGATTATTTGAGATGGATTCCTGGAGTGCATAACACTGCCTTTGATAAAGACAAAGGTGGTTTTCAATTTCGTTCACGTATTGATTGGCGTGAAAAGGTGAAAGGGGAAGGTTTTATGACCATTACTCCCTCTTATCCGGTTTTTGTGGCCAAGTTGTCTATTCCGCGTCAGTCTCAGGTGAAGACACCCGGCGACAGTAATTTCTGGATTGAGTTCTTTTGGCATGACCCTTATACAGGAAAGCAAGACGTTGATTTGCCGAATAATGGAGGTGGAGGTTTTTGGGGATTTACCAAAGCTTTGGATGTGGTGAAGTCGCATTGTCCATGGGCTAAAGATGAATTAGGGCGTGATTCCATCTATTTATATAATAGGGAAGGGAATGACTCTACTTTGTCTATAAGAATAAATAAAGATGTGAATGAATTTACTGCCCAACAGAATGATACTGTATGGTATATGAAACGTTTGCCTGTGACAGAAAGTCAAGACAAATGTGAAATTATCGTAGCGGTCAATTTTGCTTCTATTCGTGACTCCTCCCAATTGGCCTTATCCTCTCATCGTTTGATAGACCGTGTGCCTATTAAGATATCCCATTGTTCGTTGGGCTTTATTACTCGTGCAGATACAATGTATGTGGAAACTGATGAAAATGGAGATACGATTGTAGCCCGTGCGAAAACGCGGGAAGAGTTGCCTTATTTGAACGTGAAATGGTTCAAAACCTATACGTCAATGGATGCCGCAGTAAAAAGCCTGACAGAAGAAAACAATTGGGGGGACGGTGCGATAGAAAATCCTCAAAAAGATGTTTTGAATACGGCTTTATATGAGGCAGAAAAAGTGATTAAAGGATTTGAAAATTACGCAGGAGATGCCGACGCAGCTTATGCGGCTTTGAAAAACGTACATGCGGATGCTGATGTCGTGTACAATAAGTCAGATGCTACCACGGAAGAATATCTGTCTGCCATAGAAAATATCAATGCTGCGATTGCGGAGTTTTATTCTTATGTTAATCCGTCGGAGAATTTGGTGTATAACTATATTCGTACGTCTGATGCAGCTACGTCATTGTATGCAGCTCAATCGGAAGTGACAAAGGATAATTATACAGGTCGTCCTTTGGCATTAGGGGCTAACGAAAGTGCTATTCCGTTGACTTTTGTTCCTATTGGAGTATCTAACGGTCAGTGTGCTTATAATTTGAAGGGCAAGGATGGCGTAGTCGTACAATGTACAGACGGGACATTGCTTTTGGTTAAGGGCTCGGGAGATGCTGCAACTTTCACATTTGCCGACCGCGACGGTTACGGGCTGTTCGACATGAAGTGCGGTTCTTTCTATTACTATAAGTCGGGTTATGAATTGAAGACCGTGAATGCGTTCCCGGAGGTAAGTTATGACGACATGCAGCCTTATTTGTTCCAAATCGTAGACGCATTGGAAAGTTATAATCCGACGGAAGACGAGAAGAGCGGACTGTTCGAGGCTTGGGAATTCAATGGCGAAGTCGAGGAAGACCCGAGCACGAAAGGTACGATAAACGGTGCGGAACTGGTTATGGGCGAACACGGACAGACGTTTATGTTGGATGGTTGGCGTATGCAACGTTGGCGCATGTGGTCGCGTGTGAACAAGGGTACTTACAAGAGCGAAGACGGAGAAGACTTGGGTTGCCTGAAACTGACGGCGGCAGAAACATACGATTCGTTCGACGGGACTTCTTTAGGCAATGCGACGGTTTATCCGGCCAGTCCTTCCATGCGTCGTGAAGGCGGTGTATTTACGAACTTCTACGACCGCGACCCGGCGGGAGGTGTGCGTGACGAGTCTTGCTTGGTGAACTTGAATCCGGGTGTACGGCGTTATCTGGCCATCAAATGTAAAGGGACGAATCCCGACATTACGGTGGATGTATTCAACTTCTTGAGCAAACCGGAAACAAGTGCTACGGACTTTGCTTTGAATCTGGCCGACGCCGAAGCCAAGGGCGATGTATATTACTGGGACTTACTGAAATATATCAGTGTGGGCAAGATGCCGTACGTGAGCCAGTATTTCAGTACGATGGGCTTCCAGAAAGACGATGCGCTCTACATCGACTGGATCCGTACGTTTGAAACGGAAGAAGATATTCCGTCCGAAAGCTTCGTTACGGCCATCAGCGACGTACAGGCCGACGGAGACGGTTTGAAGGTGTTCGTGACCGGTCGTACCATCAATGTCTTCACGGCAGAGGCCGGTGCCATTTATACGGTAGACGGCATGCGCGTGGCTTCCTTTGAAGGTACGGTGCACCAGACGGTTCTTCCGGGCATGTATATTGTCCGTGTGGGCGACACGGTGAAGAAAGTGTTGGTGAGGTAAACGCAATATCGGATATTAGATAATGATTGGGCGGAGTTTTCAAGGCTTCGCCTAATTTTTTAATAACCGTAAGTATTTGGGTCGTGAGATACGTAGTAGGAAATAGAGGGTGGAAACACGAAACGTATGATTGTTTAAAAGAGAGATGAAGATGAAAATAAGAAGGATTTTTCTATTCGGGACATTCGCCTGCATGTTTTGCGTTTTCCCGGGATGCAAGGATTCCGATGACGTGGGGGAGAATTACACGACTTTCACGGGGGAGACCGTCAGCGATTTCCTGCAGGATAACGAGGAGTATTCGGCATTTGTGGATGCTCTCAAAACTGCTAACGCCTTGCCTTTGTTGGAGTCTTATGGGGCATATACCTGTTTTGTACCGAATAACGCGGCGATGGGGGCGTATGTGAAAGAACAGGGCTACGGGTCGTTTGAGCATTTTTTAGATTCGGTGGAAGCTGTCAAGGAAATGGTGTTTTACCATCTGATAGACGGTGAGGCCAACGATGCGGGAAACTATGAAACGGCCGGTTTTACGTCCGGAGCTATCGACACGAAAAACATGTTGGGGCGTTATCTGTACACGTCCATTGCACCCGATGGGACTGCATGGATGATCAACAATTCGGCACGCATCGTGTCGGGCGACCACATGTTGGTCAACGGTGTGGCGCATGTGGTGGACAAGGTGTTGGCCGGTAATACGGACTTGCTGCCTGATTACATTGAGACGGAAGGACATTTCAATTTGTATGGGGATGCTCTTCGTGCTACCGGTTGGAGGGACTCCTTGCTGCAGATTGATGATGAACATTATGTGGCACCGGTAACGAAACCGGCTACCGACCCATATTCAAGTACGGCGGAATACCCGAAAGCAAGAAACTTCCGTTATACGGCTTTATTGGAGACGGATTCGGTGTTGGCATTGAACGGAATCCGTACGTTGGACGACATGCGGGAATATGCCAAACGTTTCTATCCGGAAGGGGCGGATTTTCCGGACGAAGACAAGCGAAGCAGCCTGTCGCTTTTTGTAGGTTACCATTTATTACCGACGATGTTGACTTCCAATCAGTTGGTTAATACACGAAATTATGCTTTCACCCATACGTGGATGGATGAAGACTGGTTGAATGATAAATTCCGGGACGGAAAGTTCTGGTTGGAGCAGTACCTCATACCCATGGCCGAACAGTCAGTCATTACGGTACAGGCTTTTACATGGGGGAGTGAGAATGCTCAGAAACCGATATTTAATGATGAACGTAATTGTTACGACCCTCGTTATACGAACATGACCGAAGAATTGGACGATGTGGTGACGTTGGATATGGCGCATAGTAATTTGGACTGCCAAAACGGGGTCATCCACGCCCTGACCGGCATATTGGTGTATGATAAGGACAAGTTGGGGCGTATCATGCGTGGGAAACGTATCCGTATGGACTTCGCTACTTTTCTGCCGGAATTGCGTAATAATGATATCATTTCAAATAAGTGTTATTATTTGCCTGAAGGGTATTGTAAAAAACTAAAGTATGAAGAGGGGGCCAGCGTGTTTGTCAAATATATAGGGGATAACATGCACAGTGATTATTTACATGATTATATAGAGAGTTGGGGTATGTTCGATGTGACCATTACTGTTGGTCCTATTCCGGATGGAAGTTATGAAGTGCGTATCGGTTATAGGGTTAACACAAACCATAGAGGGATTACGCAATTTTACCTTGACGAACAACCTTGTGGCATTCCCATCGACATGCGCTTGAAGGGGGATGATGCCTCTATTGGTTGGGAACAGGAATACGTGTACACTCAAATCAACTCCCCTTATATTTGGGGCGGTGGCAATGAAGAGGATTATTATGGTTATGAGAATGATAAGAGCTTGCATAACAGGGGATTCATGAAAGCGCCGGATTGTTTTGCTTCTAATGAGTTGTTACCTACGGGAAGCAGTGGAGGGGTAAAAGGTTCTGCACGTAATGACCCGTATGCCTTACGTAAGGTCCTGGGGATATTCAGTTGGGATAAGATGGAAACCCATGAGTTCCGTGTGGTGCAAATGTTAGACGGGAGTTGCCATTTCGACTACATTGAGTTCATCCCAACCAATTTGCTTGAAGGAGAAGATACACATTAATTTTTTTAATCGGCGTAAGTATTTGTCTCGTCGTATACGTAGTAGGATATAGAAGAAGACTTTTATTATGTTTTTTTTAATAATTAGATTCTATATGAAAATAAAGAATGTGGTAGCGTACTGTCTCTTGGCCTGTATGTTCTGTTGTTTTCCCGGATGCCAGGATTCTGACGACGTGGGAGAGAATTACACGACTTTTACGGGGGAGACCATCAGCGACTTTTTGCAGAACAACGCGGATTATTCGGATTTCGCGGAAGCTTTGAAGACGGCGGGGGCTTTTTCCCTGCTGGAATCATACGGCTCATACACCTGTTTTGTGCCGAACAACACGGCGATGGAGGCGTATGCGAAAGAACAGGGTTACGGGTCGTTCGAGCATTTTCTGGATTCCGTGGAGGCGGTCAAGGAAATGGTGTTTTATCATCTGATAGACGGAGAGGCCAACGAAGTGGGAAACTATGAAACGGCCGGTTTTACGTCCGGGGCCATCGACACGAAAAACATGTTGGGGCGTTATCTGTACACGTCCATCGCACCCGACGGTACTTCGTGGATGATCAACAATTCGGCACGTATCGTGTCGGGCGACCATATCAAGGTTAACGGAGTGGTGCATATCGTAGACAAGGCTTTGGCCGGTAATACCGACTTGTTGGCCGATTACATCGAGACAGAAGGGCATTTCAAGCTTTACGGTGAGGCTTTGCATGCTACGGGTTTGCGTAATTCCCTTACGCTTTTGGACGACGAGACGTACGTGCCTGCTACGACCAAACCGTCGGACGACCCGTACGCTTCCGGTGCGGAGTTCCCCAAGACCAAGAATTACCGTTATACGGCTTTGTTGGAAACGGATTCGGTATTGGCATTAAACGGAATCCGTACGCTGGACGACATGCGGGAATATGCCAAACGTTTCTATCCGGACGGGAAAGATCTGCCGGATACGGACGAGGGCAGCAGCCTGTACCGTTTCGTGGCTTACCACTTGTTGCCGGTCATGTTGGCTTCCAATCAGATCGTGAACACCCGCGATTACGTAGTGACGCACACGTGGATGGATGCGGATTGGCTGCGTGAGAATTACCGCGACGGCTCGTTCTGGCTGGAACAGTATTTGGTGCCGCTGGCCGAGCAGTCCATCATTACGGTGCAGGCTTTCAAATGGGGCGACCAGGATGCGCAGAAACCGGTATTCAATGACGAACGTAACTGTTATGATGCGCAGTACACGAATATGGCGGAGGAATTGGACGATGTGGTGACCTTGGACATGGCGCATAGCAATCTGGACTGCCAAAACGGAGTTATCCATGCGCTGACGGGGATGTTGGTGTACGATGAGGATAAGATAGGGCGTATCATGCGCGGCAAACGCATACGTATGGACTTCACCATCTTTACACCGGAATTGCGGAATAATGACATCATTTCCAAAAAAGACTATTATGTGCCGCAGGGGTATTGCAAGAACTTCCACTTTGAAGAGAGCAGTACGGTGTTTGCCAAATATATAGGGTCGAACATGCACAGTTTCTTTTTGGGCGACTATTTGGAGATTTGGGGGATGTTCGATGCTTCGATTACCGTGGGACCCGTGCCGGCCGGAAGTTATGAAGTACGTATCGGCTATCGTGTGGATGCGGCCACGCGCGGTATTACGCAGTTTTATTTAGACGACGAGCCTTGCGGCATTCCTATCGACATGCGTCTGAAAGGTACGGATGCCGGAATCGGTTGGGAGCAGGTGTGGCAGTTCACGCAGGACAATCCCGGAGCGTGGTGGGATTATGATTCCAAGGAAGACGACCCCTACGGGTATGAAAACGACAAGAGTATGCACAACCGAGGATTCATGAAAGGGCCGGATTCCTTTGCTTCCACGGAATTGATGATGGGGCAAAGCGGAGGCATCAAAGGCTCCACCCGTAACGACCCGTTCGAACTGCGCAAGGTGCTGGGTATATTCAGTTGGACGGAAATGTCCACGCATGAATTCCGCTTCGTGCAGATGCTCAACGGCAACTGCCATTTGGATTACATCGAGTTCATGCCGACCAATCTGATTGAGAGTGAAGACACGCATTGATTTCTATTTAAACATTTTATACCATGAAGTTTTATAAGTTACTGGCTTTGCTTTCCGTAGGTGTGGCAGGGGCTTTCCCTACGGCTTGTACGGACAAGTATGAGGACATGGAAAACCACATGCCATCGTGGCTGAACAGCAACATATACGATTATCTTTCAGGCCGTGGGGACTGTACGTATTATATCCGCCTGATTGATGACTGCGGATACACCGATGCCATGAAGGTGTCGGGGAGCAATACGCTGTTCTTTTCGAACGATGCTTCTTTCGAACGCTTTTTCCAGACGAACGAAATGGGGTATCGCAGTTATGAGGATTTGCCTTATTCGTTCAAGATGATGCTGCTCAAGTTGGGAACGATACCTTATTCCCAACTCTTGGAACGTTTGTCTTTGAGCGACAGGGGGCAGGTGACTTTCCGCCGGACGACCGATTTCGAGGTGGAAGACACGATTCCGGTAGTCGACGCGGAGGACCTGCCGGACAGTAAATACTTCGCTCCCTACCGCCGGGCGGGCAAACCGATAAAATTGTTGTCCGATGCCACGAAATGGACATTGGTACAGTTCTTTCCCGATGTAATGTCCGGGAAGCACATTACGGATGATGACTTCAGTTTCGTGACGGGTATTCCCCGTGAGGCGGACGATGCGTCGTTGTTTGCCAATAAGATTATCCAGAAAGATATCGTTTGCCAGAACGGGTATTTGCACGAGTTGGCCGACGTGCTGGTTCCGCCCGAAAACATGGCGGCTTATATCCGGGGAAATGAAAAGGTGAGCCGTTTCAGCCGACTGATGGACCGTTTCGCCTGTCCGGTGTTCTACAAACGGGATGCCCAGGGCGACTCCATCTTCCAGACACGTTATTTCAATCAAAGTCCGGCATACACCTTTACGGAATATAACGGTACGAATGCGCCGGGCCTGTTGTATTTCGATCCGGGATGGAACTTGTACCAACCGAAAGGTGGAAACACGAGCCAGCCCGGCTATGAGACGGACATGGGCTGTATGTTCGTACCGACCAATGAGGCGATGGACCGGTTCTTTTCTCCATCGGGTGAGGGAAGCGACTTTTTTGAAGCTTTCGGTTCGTGGGACAAGGTGCCCGACAATATCGCCGCAGACTTTGTGGCCAACCACCAGAAGTATTCTTTCCTGTCTTCGTTGCCGAGCCGTTTCGGGGACATCAAAGATGAGGCCGGTTATGAGATGGAGGTAAGCAAGGAAAATATCGTGGATAAGTTTGTGGGGCGTAACGGGGTGGTCTATGTGACCGACAAAGTCTTTACGCCGTTGGATTATCGTACGGTAATGGGGCCGGCCAAGATTGACTCCCTGAACTCCATCTTCAATCAGGCTATGACGGATGCACAATTTGTTTATTATTTGCGCTCGTTGAAGAGTATGTATCAGTTCTTTGTCACGCCGAACGAGTATATGAAAGACTATGTGGACCCCGTGGCGAAATCATACGCCTCGGAAAACTATCGGTGTAACCTGGAATTCCAGTTGACGCCGCAGAATACGGTGGCTGCCGTGCCGACCCGTACGTCCGACGGGACGGTGATTACGGACAATAATTTCCCGTTAGGGTATAATGGAACGATTAGCAGTACTTCCATCCTGAAGAACCGTTTGGAAGACATCTTGAACTGCCAGACTTTGGTTACGGAAAGCAATGAAGCCTTCGAAGCGGCTCGTGCGGGCGGACAGGAGTACTTTATCACTAAAGGATATGCGCCGGTTCGTATTACGCAGGACAACAAAATCAGTGGGGCCGGAAATGAACGGCCGCTCACAGTGAGTAAGATATATAATAAGGAGAACGGAAATACTTACCTGATAGACGGTATCTTGCAAAACACGACGACTTCCATTTATGATGTATTGTCGTCCAAGGATGATTTCCGGGAGTTTTATGACATGTGTGCTTTGCTGGGCATTTTCGTCAACAATCCGACGTCTTCTACCGTGGCACCGGGACGTAAGGTGAAGTTCCTCAACCAGTATCATTATACGGTGTATGTACCGACGAATGAGGCGATACGCGAAGCTCAGGCGAAAGGATGGATTCCCACGGTGGGGCAGATAGAGAACGAGGGGGACCAAAGCGTGAGGGATTCTCTGGAAAACGTAATGGAGCGTTTTGTCCGTTATCATTTCCAGGATAATTCCGTGTTTATAAAAGGTGAGAAGGTAGAAAACAAAGCTTATCTGACCTCTACGATCAACGAAGCAAGCAATAAATTCTATCCGGTGTATGTGACGAACAAGGACGGGAATATCACTTTGGTTGATGAGGCTGACTATGGCACGGGAAGGGTTTCGGCCCGTGTGGTCAAAACGGAAGGAGTGTATAACCTGATGACTCGCGACATGACGTTGAACAGCGGCGATAAGGAAAAGGCCACGACGATAGAGGCTTATACCTACGCCGTGATACATCAGATAGACGATGTGTTGTGGTTCGAACAGCCCAAAGGAGAGAATGTAAAAGACCAAAAATGACCTTAAAAAAAGAGAACGATGAAGAGATATTTGTTATTAATGGCTTTTCTATGCGCGGTATGGCGTGCCGGGGCGCAGGTCATGGTGAGCGGGCGTGTCGTGGATGCGAACGACGGGCTTGAACTGATGGGATGTACCGTGGCGGAGAAGGATGCGACCAATCGTGTGGTCGGCGGTATGACGACGGACATGAACGGTAACTTTGCCTTTAAGGTGAAGAACGTGAACAACAAACTGGTATTTACCTTTATGGGATATAAAACGCAAGAGTTCCCTATCGGCTCCCAACGTAAGTTCAATGTCAAGATGGAAGACAACACGATGAAAGTGAGTGAAGTCGTGGTCAAAGCGCAGAAGAGAGGACCGGACGGGGCTTTCAATATTCCGCAACGGGAGGTGAGTATGGCCATGACTACTTTCAAGATGGATGCCATGGAAGGAGTGTCTGTAGCCGGAGCCGACGATGCTTTGCAAGGACGTGTGGCCGGTTTGGATATCGTGGTAGGCGGAAGTCCCGGTTCGGGCAGTCAGATGCGTATTCGTGGTACGACATCCATCACGGGTAACTCACAACCTTTGGTGGTGGTGAACGGCGTGCCTTATAGCGGTGAGATTGATGAAAGTTTCGATTTCGGTACGGCTAATGAGGAAGAGTATGCAGACTTATTGAGCGTCAATGTGGAGGATATCGAGGAGATTACCGTATTGAAAGATGCCGCCTCCACCGCCATGTGGGGTTCTAAGGGAGCCAACGGCGTATTGTTGATCAAGACGAAACGGGGTACGAGGGGGAAGACACGTGTGTCTTATACCTATAAACTTTCCGGTTCCACCCAACCCAAAGGGATGAAGCTGCTGTCGGGAGGGGATTATACGATGATGATGAAGCAGGCGTATTTTAACCGAACTTTGAGCGGACGTGACGAGACTTACGAACAATATGATTATGACGAGTTGCGCTACGAACCGGACAACCAGAATTACAATAATAATACAGATTGGGTGGACGAAGTGACGCGACACGGATGGACAAACGACCACTATCTGACCGTGTCGGGTGGCGGTGAACGGGCTGCATTCCGTATTTCCGGTGGTTACTATGACCAGAAAGGTACGGTCATGGGGCAGCGGTATCAACGTTTTTCTACCCGTTCGCAACTGGATTATTATGTGTCCGACCGTATGGTGTTCGGTTCGGAATTCCAATTTACTTATTCGGACAATGACCGGAATTATGAGAATTTGTTAGACATAGCCTACAAGAAGATACCGAACATGGCCGTGTATGAGGAAAATGCGGACGGGAGCAGTACGGGGCGTTATTATAATATGGATGCCGAGTCGGGCTTCAATAAAGAGCAGCGGGAATTGAAGAATCCCGTGGCGTTGGGCAAGTTGGCCAAGAACAACCTGAAGGGGTACCGTATTATGCCCAAGTTGTCGTTGCAATACGACTTTTTCAATCCGGAGGAGCATTACTTGCGTTATCTTGGTTGGGTGGCCATCGACTTGAACAATGAACGGGAAGAGAAGTTTCTACCGGCGGAATGTGTGTACAATGCGGCGGACAACTATGGTTCGGCCAATGTGGCGGAGACGAAAACGTCCGGCAAGCTGACGGTAGCCACGGAGCACGGACTTACATGGCAGAGCCGTTTCCTGAATGACGACCATAACTTGCAGGCGCAGGCTCTGATGCAGTTGACTACGACCACGAGCCATTCCCAATATGTGAAGATGCAGGGATTGCCGAGTTCTGCCATTAACGACGCCACGGCTACGGGATACATATCCGGCACGGAAAACGGGAACAGTAATGACAAGACTTTAGGTTGGATGGGACGTGTGCACTACAGTTTCAAGGGGCGTTATATCTTTGATGCCAATCTCCGTGTGGACGGTTCCACACAGTTCGGTCCTTCCGACCGTTACGGATTTTTCCCGGGAGTGGGTGGCAAATGGATTATCTCGGACGAACCGTGGTTACAGAAGTACACGGGAAAAGTGCTGACCTTGTTGGCTTTCCGTCCGAGTTGGGGTATCGCCGGTCGGCAACCCGGACAGAATTACCTTCAGTATAGTGTATTGACGACGAATTCTACAGGCTATATGGACATGAGTGCCGTTTATCCCACACGTATCCGTCTGGACGGGTTGAAATGGGAGAAGGTGACTTCGTTGAACTTGGGTTTCGACATGGAACTTTGGAACGGAAAGGTGTCTGTCATTTACGACTGGTACAAAAAGCGTACAGACGATCTTCTGTTTAAAGACATCGACATTCCGTCTTCTTCCGGCTTCGCCACATTGACTTACAAGAACGTGGGACGGATGGACAATGACGGTTGGGAACTTACGGTCAATCTCAACAGGGTGGTGGAGAAAGGTAAGTTCTCGTTGGACATCAATACAAACTTTGCTTCCAACAAGAACATGATTCGCAGTCTCGATCCGAGTGTGCTGAACAACTTCAACAACCATTCCGACTTCGGAAACGGGGCTTACTATACGCGTTTGCAGGAAGGCAACTCGTTCGGCTCCATCTATGGGTTCCGTTACAAAGGGGTATATTCCTACAGTTACGACCGTTATGACCAAGCGGTGGCAGAAGGAAAGACAGTGCCTGTAGCCCGTGATGAGAACGGAGTCCCGATGACGAATTTCGACGGTACGGTGAAACCGATGTACTATTACCACAGTACGACCAAATACCAGTTCCAGGGCGGTGATGCCATCTACGAGGATATCAACCACGACGGAAGCATCGACCAGTATGATGTGGTCTATTTGGGTAATTGCAATCCCAAGATGCAAGGAGGTTTCGGCTTCACGTTGCGTTATGACCGCTTCTCGTTGAATGTGTTCTGCAACTACCGTTGGGGGAACAAAATCGTGAACATGGCGCGTATGAATGCCGAGAACATGTATCATGCCTACAACCAGTGTACGACGGTGAACTGGCGTTGGCGCAAGGAAGGAGACGTGACGGACATGCCGCGTGCAGTGTACAACCAAGGTTACAACTGGTTGGCATCCGACCGTTATGTAGAAGATGGTTCTTTCCTGCGTGTGAAGTACATTACGCTTCGTTACCGTTTCCCGTCCAACTGGGTGAAGCGTATCGGTATGACGAACCTGAGTGCTTATCTCACTGTGAACAACCTTTGGTGTTTTACCAAGTATTCCGGTGTAGACCCTGAGATTTCTATTTGTACGGATACAGCCAAAGACTATTACGGCATAGCGGTGGACAATTCCATGACTCCGCGTGCCAAGGAATGGACATTCGGACTTTCAGCTACATTTTAACTAAAAAACGGAAATGATGAAAACAATGAAATATTATCTGAAGAATATCTTTCTGGCGGCTTCCTGCTTGTGGCTTTTTACCGCATGCAATGACTTCCTGACGCTTTATCCGGAAGACGATATCGTGGACGACGAATATTGGGAAACGGGAGAAGACGTACAGAGTGTGGTGGCTTCCTGTTATCGTTTCATGCTGGAGGATAATGTGATCAGCAGAATCATTTATTGGGGCGAGGCGCGTTCGGACAATATGGATTATTCTACGTCGGCTTCCACTGACGAGCAATATTTGAAAGATGCGAACCTGCTGTCATCGAACGGATTGGTGACGTGGGGCGATTTCTATAAGGTCATCAACATTTGCAACAAAGTCATCAAGTCGGCTCCGGCCGTGCGTGACCGCGACGCCAACTTTACCGAAGAACGCCTGCACAACTATCTGGCGGAGGTTTATACTTTGCGTGCACTCTGTTATTTCTATTTGGTACGCAGTTTTGGCGACGTGCCTTATGTGACGGAGCCCAGTGAGAGCGAACAACAGGACTATCAGGTAGCGCAAAGTTCGGCGGACGATGTGATTGTACCGGCTTTGATTGAAGATTTGAAACTGGCGGAAGAGTATGCTCCCGAAGAATGGCCGACGGAACAATACACACGCGGGAGGATTACGAAGAACGGTGTGCGAGCCCTTTTGGCCGATGTATATTTATGGAAGGCTTCCGACGTGGGCAATTCCGAAGCGCAGGCGGATTATCGGTCTTGTGTGGAAGCTTGCGACCGTGTGCTGTACAATCAGGCCATGTATGAAACGGAAATGATGATGGTAGAGGGTAACAGGATGTATAATTCGGTGTTCTACACCGGTAATTCCACGGAGGCGATTTTTGAATTGAACTTTGATAAGGACGGAAAGATGAACGGGGCCACTGCCAATTTGTACGGGAATACTACAAAAGGCAAAAGTGCCCATTTCGAGCCGACGGCACAGTTGTTCAATACCTATTTGGATGTGCAGTACGATTATCGTGCCCGCGACTTTATTGCAGCTACGGTAGAGGCCGGTTCCGACGGTTCCGTCGTGCCGCCCACGAGCTTCAAGGTATTCAAATACGAGGGGCAGTCGCCGGCATCGGCCTTGGTGCCACACACGTCGTATGAATATAGTTATCGTGCTTCTACCAGCACGGCCAACTGGATATTCTACCGTTTGTCGGATATTTACTTGATGAAGGCGGAAGCATTGGCCGAATTAGCCGTGACGGACGATGAACGCAAGACTGTCATTTCCTTGTGTAACGTGACGTACAAACGGGCTACCATGGAGATGGACTCTTTGGAATATGCCGACTATCCTTCTATGGATGCCGTGAAAGCGATGGTACTCCAAGAACGCCAACGCGAACTTTGTTTCGAAGGCAAACGCTGGTACGACCTGTTAAGGAAAGTACGGCGTGAGGGGGCGACTGCGGGGGCTTACGCTTTGTTGGAAAAGGCGTATGCCCGGGAGGTTTCCACCTATAAAGCCCGGTTGTCCAATCCGGAGGCATGGTATCTTCCTATTTCGCTTACGGAGATGAACGCCAATACGCAATTACACCAGAATTCATATTATGCAACGAAAGAACAGTAATCACGGAGGAAAGCTATTATGAAAAGGACTATTATACAACTATCGTTCGGTTTGGGCATGCTGGCTTTTGCTGCCGGTTGCCAAGACCATTTATGGGACGACCATTACGGGATAGACGGTTCGACGGAGACCCGTACGCTCATGCAGGTATTGGAAAGCCGTCCGGAGTATTCGGCTTTCTGCGAAGTCGTCCGGATCCAGGGGCTTGATTCCTTGTTGTCCACGGATCAGACCTTTACGGTGTGGGCTCCGACCAATGAGGCCATGGCGGGTTATGTAGAGGACGCAGATACGAAAGACCAGTTCTTGAACAACCATATCTCCCGTTACCTGTACGGTATGGTCGATTTGGCAGATACCGCTTCCGTACGGGTCAGGATGCTGAACGGCAAGTCGCAGGACTATGTACGTGAGGGAGGAGCATACACTTTTGCGGGTGTACCGGTAGAGGCTACGGACATTGCGGCCGGTAACGGGATTATCCATACGCTTCGCCAAAGGGCACCGTTTTATTATAACCTGTATGAAAGTATCCGGCAAAAGGATAACGGGACGGACTCCATAGCCCGTTTCTTGACCTCGTTCGATGAATATACTTTCGACGAGGAGGGGAGTACGGCCATCGGAAAGAATGAGCAAGGCCAGATTCTTTACGACTCGATTTTCGATTTTAATAACGACTGGTTGCGCCGCTACGGTTTCCTCCATTCCGAGGACAGTGTGTACACGATGATCGTACCGACCAACGAGGGATGGGAAGACGGACGCAGGCGTATGGCACGGTATTTCCGGACTTTTGGAGAGACATTGAAAGACACGGTGAAGTCTTTGATTATTCCCGACCGCGAGTATGCCGTGGGTACGGCATTGGCAGACTCTTTGTCCGATACCTACCTCAAGCAGGCGATGTGTATGGACTTGGTGTTCCGTAAGGATTTGGATTTCGGAGATGTGCCGGGTGACTCTTTAGCCTCTACCTCGGGAAATGTTTTCCACCATCCGTCTTACCTGTTGTCTGGAGCGACGGAGGTTCCGGTCAGCAACGGCAGGATATGGAAGACCTCGGCGTTGAAACACAAACCGGAGGAGTCGTGGCTGAAGACCATTGTCGTGGAAGCGGAGAACACTGCCGGACGGGAGTCGAATTATGCGGTCATCAGTTCGCGTAGTGCATCCTCCACGTCGTTCCGCGATTCTGTATCGGAAGGACGTTTCATCGAGGTGGCCGCTACCAGCGAGAATCCTCGCCAGCAACCTGTGGTGCAGTTTACCGTGCCAAACACATTGGCAGCCAAATACAACGTGTATTGCGTGTTTGCTCCGGCCGGAGCTTATATGGAAGGAGTCGCTGCCGATAGCACGAAAGTGAATTTCTATCTGAATTATGTGCACGAAGACGGAAAGATGTATGAAGATGCGGTGATTGCCGGTCCGATGCCGACTCATGGGGAAACGATGACCAAGATGTTTGTGACCCAAATAGAATTGCCTTATGCCAACTATTCTGAATCCCCGTTCGAGGGTCCCCTTACGCAAGACGACGATTGTGTGAAGTTGCGTGTACAGGCGAATGTCGACCGGAACGAGACCACGAAGTTTACCCGTACCATGCGGATAGACTGCCTTATTTTTGAACCTGTAATAGAATGATGCGATGACGAACATATTGAAATACGCCATGCTGGCCATGGCTTTGGGGACAGTTCCCGCACGGGCAGCCGGGGACGGTGTTCCGTCGGAAAAGGACGGACAGGAGATATATGTAAATGGCCGGGTCACGGACGCTCGGAGCGGAAAGCCCGTACAAGGTGTCAGGGTAGCGGCCGGTTCATGGTCGGCACTGACGGACGAGGAAGGCCGTTATAGGGTACGCGTACCGTCTTATATGGTGCAGTTGACCCTTTCTTCTGAAGGTTATTTGCAGAGGACTGTGCCTTTGCAGGGAGATTCGGTGAAAGATGTGTCTGTTTATAGCGATGCCTTTCTGACCTTGAAGGGAGATGATGCTTTTACCAATACGCAAGCTGTGTCGTTGGACGAAGTCTTGGGCGGACGTTGGGGAAGCGATGTGCGTGCGGCGACCCGCAGTGCAGTGGGCGGCGAAGGGGCGAACCTGTTTATACGCGGATATAATTCGTTGAACGTGAACGCACAGCCGCTGATTGTCGTAGACGGTACGATTTGGGACACTTCGACGTGGGTGGAATCCGTTCATGACGGTTTTTATGAGAACCCTTTGGCTTTCATCGATGTGAACGACATAGAGTCCGTGCAGATACTCAAAGACGCTACGTCCTTATATGGCAGTAAGGGAGCTAACGGGGTGATACTCATATCCACAAAGCGGGGACGGAGCATAACGACCCGTATTGCGGCCGATCTCTCATACGGCTTTGTGCAATCGCCCGAACCGATACGGATGATGGGAGCCGCCCAGTATCGTACTTATCTGAGCGAGATGCTGAAAGGAAGCGGTCAAGGTAATAAACTGGCCACTTTGTTCGACGGATACCTGGGGATGAATCCGTCATCGGCAGATTATTCCACATATCATCAGAACAATGATTGGACGGACAACGTGACCCGTAACGGCAACATGCAACATTACGGTATTAACGTGCAGGGCGGGGACGACATAGCCAAGTATTCCATCTCGTTGAGTTATGACAATCAGAAGGGAGTCGTGGAAGAAACCGGATTCTCCCGCTTGAATGCCCGTATCAATTCCGATGTGTTCCTGACCAAGACGCTGACCTTGGGCACGGACATTTACTTTACGAACTTGAATTATACGCTTCAGGACGACGGCGTGAACGCTACGACCGCTCCCCGTTATCTGGCGTTAATCAAAGCTCCTTTCTTGGTGGGTTACAGCTATACCGACGACGGAACGCAGCTCACGAATACGTTGAACGACGTGGACGAATTGGGGGTATCCAATCCGTTGGCTTTGTTGGAGAATGCGGAGAATACCAATAAGCAATACCGGTTCGGAGTAAGTCTGGCACCGAAATGGGACATCACGGATGACTGGGCGGTAGAGGGACGTTTCAGTTACAGTTTCAACAACTCCAAAAGCCATTATTTCTCCCCGATGGTCGGCGTGGCTCCGCAGGTTGTGGGCAACCAGGTGTGGGAGAATACGGTGAAAGACCAGACGGCCACGCAGAACGATTTGTTCGGCAACGTGAAGTTGTCTTATCGCAAACTGATTCATAACGATCATTTCGTGGATGCTTTCGTGGGTTACCGCATCATGAACACCTCTTTCAAGAGTGTGTATGAGGACGGGCACAACACGGGCAACGACAAGGTGTCCAACATGAATAATTCGTTGTCTTACCGTACGGTAGACGGCCTGAATACCGATTGGAGTTCTGTGGCTTTGTATGCGCAGGGCAAATACACCTTCCAAGAACGTTATACTTTGTGGGCCGCCGTGTCGTTCGACGCCTCTTCGCGTTTCGGCAAAGATGCCCCCGGAAGTTTCCGCATGTGCGGCGGCACGTGGGGCACGTTCCCGAGCATAGGCGGCTCGTGGTTGGTCACAGGCGAGCGTTTCATGCGTCGGCTGACGTTTTTGGACCGTTTGAATCTGCGTGCAAGTTTCGGGGTCACGGGAAATGATAATATCGACGGGATGTATGGCTACTCCTATCTGTCGGGTGTGAACTATTTAGGTTCGGCCGTGGGGTTGAAATTGGCCAACTTGGCTAATTCGTCTTTGAAATGGGAAACCACGCGCAAGTGGAATGCCGGAATCGACCTGGCGTTCCTGAACGACCGGATAGGAGTGAGTTTCGACTATTTCCGGCACAAGACCAAAGACTTGCTGACGTGGAAGCAGGCCGATACGGAGACCGGGCTCGACACCTATTTATATAATGGCGGAGAACTTACGAACCGAGGTTTCGAGATTGCCCTTTCGGCCAAGGTGTTGGACACCAAGCTTTTTAAGTGGAATGCGGAGCTTGGCATCGCGAGGTACAAAAATGAGATCTCGGCCTTGCCCGACGGAGATTATACAACGGAAATCTTAGGGGGAGAAGTACTGACGGCCGTGGGCCATCCTGCCGGAGTTTTCTACGGTTATGAAGCCCACGGGGTATATGCTACGGAAGCCGAGGCGCAGGCCGCCCGCTTGAAAGTGCAGCATGAAGATGCCTCTTACACCTATTTCCATGCCGGTGACGTACGTTTTGCAGACCTTCATGCCGACGGGGTATTGGACGAAAGGGATAAAACGATTATCGGCGACCCGAACCCCGATTTCACGGGGTCGTTTGCCAACCGTTTTACGATGGGACGTTTCGCTTTGGATGTGTTATGCACGTTCAAATGCGGGGGAGACGTTTATAACTACCAGCGTCAGACATTGGAGAGTATGACCGATACTTACAACCAGACCGGTGCCGTCATGAACCGTTGGCGGCATGAAGGGCAGGTGACGGACATGCCGAAGGCTGTGTATGGCGACCCGATGGGGAACAGCCGTTTCAGTTCCCGTTGGATAGAAGACGGTAGTTTCTTCAAGTTGAAAAATGTGCGTCTTTCCTACGTGTGGCCGATAAACAATGTCTTTATCCAAGGGGTGACTTTTTGGGCAGGTGCATCCAACCTGTTGACGTTGACTAAATATTTAGGTCCGGATCCGGATGTGTCGATGCAGACCGGTGTGTTGTACCAGGGCATCGACAACGGATTGCTGAGCCATGGACGTTCTTATCAAATCGGTGTGAAACTTAATTTATAAAAGTCATGAAGAAATATTTGAGATATATTTTACCCGTTTGTCTGGCCGGAAGCCTGTGCGCTTCCTGTACCGACTTTTTTGAAACTGATTCGGCCGGGGTTCTGAAAACCGAAGGCCAGCGTTACCAAGACGAGACCACGGCGCGGGCCGGTCTGTTCGGTTTGCTGCAAGGTTTGCAACGAATTGGCGACAACTATGTGATTATGGGTGAGCTGCGCGGTGACTTGATGGATGTGACGGAGAACTCTTCCCAGGAACTGCGCGACATCAGCCGTTTCGAGGTGGATGCGGAAAATTCCTATCTGAAAGAGCGAGAGTATTATTCGCTCATCAACAACTGCAATTATTACATCCATCGTTTGGACACGACCATATCCCGACGGGAGGATGACAATAGCTATCCGGTGAAAATCCTTCGCCCTTACATGGCGCAGGCCAAGACCCTCCGTGCGTGGTGTTATCTCCAGTTATGTCTGGACTACGGGCGGGTGAAGTATGCCGACGAACCTTTTTTGGATGTCAGCCGCCCGGTGGAGATGCAGGCGTTGGACTTGGACGGTTTGTTGCCCGTGCTGATTCGGGATTTGGAGGGCGTGTTGCCTTGGATGGTGTCGGACGACACGCCGGTGAGCAGCGGATGGATGCAGGGAAATGCCGACCCCGGATTTGCCGGTTCCGTCCAGTATGAAGGCTATACGGCCAACCAGTTGATGCTTCCCGTACGTTTCGTCTTGGGCGAGCTGTATATGTGGAATCAGGATTTCCAGAAGGCAGCCCAGGTATATTATGACCTGATTTATTGGAATCAGTTGTATGTATCGTCAAGTTATGTGAATTCATATAATGAAACCACTCTGTTGCCGGCCGGAGAGAATTGGACGAACCAATTCTCAGGATTTTCCTACTACGACATTCTGACTGCCATTCCGTTCACGGATGAATATACGGATAATTCTTCCGCTCTTTCGAAGATGTTCACCACCTCTTATGTGCTAGCGCCTTCGCAGGCTTTGATTGATATGTTCGACGACCAGTCGTATTCCATCAACACGAAACCGGTGACGGGAGACCTGCGTGGGGCTTACGGAACTTATTATGATAAGGAAGAGACCGTGGATGGCAGCGAGACGGAACGCCCGTATGTGGATAAGTACAACTATATGCAAAAGAATGAAAATGCTTATGTGGTACTTTGTCGTACCGCTTTGGTTTACTTGCGTTATGCCGAGGCCGTCAATCGCTTGGGGAAACCCAAACTCGCTTTTTATGGTGTGCTGAAATACGGTTTGAGCAAGAACACTTTCGAAATCTACAACGACCTGTTGAAAGACGAACTTACGGGTGAGCCATGGATCGACTTCGGCCTTACCTCTTCCGGGGATATTGGGATGTTCGATGCCAATTCAGGGTTGCATGGCCGTGGGTGCGGCTCGCAAAATCTGGAGTTGGATCCTACTTTCGTCATCGAAGCCTGTGCTTCGTCGGCCGACACCTTGTTGCAGGTGGAAGACAAGCTGCTGACGGAGTATGCTTTGGAAACGTCATTGGAGGGCAACCGTTTCCACGACTTGATGCGCGTGGCCCGTTACCGGAACGATCCGTCTTGGTTGGCAGATAAGGTGGCTGCCAAGTTTCCCGAAGGAGAGCGCGAGGCCATCCGGGCCAAGTTGCTCAACCGGCAGAACTGGTATCTGCCTACGACTGTAGAATTCGGTGAGAAATAGGGAGGAGGTAAGATTGATAAAAGGAATAAAAATGAAAGGAAAAGTGAGGACCGTGAGATGCAAAGCTTTCGGTTGTCCTTTTCCTTTTTTGAATAATAAATGTTTCGCGTGCGAATATTAGAGTCCGTTCTGTGCATAGTGTGGTTTACTTGGGGGATAGTCCGAAAGGTAATAAAGTTCAGTTGGTAAGATTTGATTAGAGTTCATAGGATTTGTTGTATTCTTCATAGCAAATTTAGTCAATGGTTATATATTGTTTGTGAGTTACGAATTCAAGGCTGACTTAAATTTATTTCGAGTTTAGCCTTATTTTTGAGGTAATAAGTGAAAGAATAGTGCTGAAATGCTATTCTTTGTCGATATAATTCTATGTTTGCTTTTTGCTAAACACTTATCTTTGCAAATAAGGACTTAATTTCTTTAGTAATAATCTAACAATAATAACTATGAAGGCAAGAACTTTAACAGTATGGATGACAGGACTATTGTTATCTGCTTCTTTCACATCAAACGCGCAGAATGTACCTGTGGCAACAGGGCGATATACTCCCGATTGGGACAATCTGGCGCAGTGGGAATGTCCTGAATGGTTCCAAAACGTAAAATTCGGCATTTGGGCACATTGGGATCCGCAGAGCCAGGGGGCAGACGGAGATTGGTATGGTCGTGGAATGTATTTCAAAGGTGGTGGAAACTACAATTGGCATGTGAGCCACTTTGGTGATCCTTGTGTAGCCGGTACAGACTATGGTTACAAGGATTTGTGTAACGCCTGGAAGGCTGAAAAATGGGAGCCTGAATATCTTATCAGACTCTATTATGATATGGGGGCTCGGTATTTTTTTGCTATGGGGCAGCACCATGATAATTTCGACTGTTGGGATTCTCCCTACCAACCTTGGAACTCGGTGAATATCGGTCCTAAACGCGATGTGGTAGGAGAATGGGCCAAAGCATGTGAAAAGTATGATCTTCCTTTAGGTGTATCCATGCATGGTAGCCATGCTTGGCTTTGGTTTGAAATCGCCCAGCAATATGATGCCAATATGACGAAAGAAGATGGTAAGGGTAAATGGTGGGAAGGTTATGATCCACAAGATCTTTATGCCCAACGCCATACTCCCAGTAGAGGTTGGGAAGATGCGGGTACCATACACAGTCAATGGACGTGGGGTAACGGTGCTTCACAGCCCAGCGAAGAGTACAAGATGAAATTTCAAAACCGTGTATTGCAGTGTGTGAATGCCTATCACCCTGCCATGCTTTACTTTGATGATACAGTACTTCCTTTCTATGGTTGCGACGAGAGCGTAGGCCTTAATATTTTGGCTCATTCTTATAATACCGATCCGGAAATGGTGGTTACCGGCAAGGTCTTGGACTCTACGCATAAGGAAGCCATGTTGTGGGATATAGAACGTGGTATACCCGATCGCCCACAAGAAAAGCCTTGGCAAACTTGTACTTGTATCGGTGGATGGCATTATGGCGTGAAAGATTATAATGCCGGTTACAAGTCGTCTCAGCAGGTGGTAGATATGCTTGTTGACATTGTCAGCAAAAATGGTAACTTGTTGCTTTCTATTCCTCTAAAAGGAGATGGAACTCACGATGACAAGGAAATGCGTTTCATTGCTGAGATGACAGATTGGATGGAGCAAAACGGACGTTCAATTTATGGGACTCGTGTTTGGAAAACTTTTGGCGAGGGACCGTTGGTTGATGCAAGTAATCCTATCTATAACCAAGGGTTTAACGAAGGTATCAATTATTCTGCAAAAGATGTGCGTTACGTCGTCAAACATGCCCGGACGGAACAGGATGTAGATACTGTCTTTGCTACCATTATGCGTTGGCCGGCAGAACGTACTTTCACGTTTGCTCACTTAGGACGTGCCAATGAATACTTCTCAGGTGAGATTGAAAGTATAGAATTGTTGGGACATGGTGCGGTTGAGCACGAACTTGCGATGGAGGGGCTTACAGTGCAGCTTCCGATAGAGAATACCAATGACATTGCTCCTGTGTTTGCCATAACTTTTAAACCTGGTACGGATAAGCCTATTTCATTGGCCGAGTTTATTGACTATTGTAAACCCCTTGTTGAAGGAGCCGACGGAAATCTGAAACCTGTCAACACAGGTAGTCCCAATGTCTCAGCTTTGTCTGATTTAGGATACTATGTAACTCAAGCGGAAAATAGCCTGGATGGTACTGTCGAAGAACAGGCTGCGGCTCTTGTTGTATTGCGTAAGGCTTTTCAAGCATATCTTAAAGCGTCAGTTACCGAAGCTGGCGCACCTCTTTATGCAGGTGATAATCTTACTGTAAAAATGCTCGTGGAGGCGGCAGACTTCAGTCGTACTCCGGATACTCGAAATGGTAAGCGTTTCGGTAAGCCGGCTAATTGGATTGTAACCAATTTCAATATACCTAATGGCAGTGAGGGGGTTAAGCAAGGACTCGATGCTTACGAAGGAACTGAGGCTTTGATGTTGGGAGTCTGGGATGACCGTACTAATGTAGACTATGACTGTGATCTTTCGCAGGCTGCCATACGTCGTACCGTGCATCTTACTCCCGGTACTTATTATTTCGGTGCTACTTTCAATGCCGTTTACCAGTTGTCTGACGAGGCTTATATGTATGCCTGCCCAGAGGCTGTCGAGGATTTACAGACTTCTGAGATTCCTGTTCGGGCCATTGCATGGGCACGTCTTAATACAGCACCAAATAATGGTAGTTGGTGGGGTATTACTTTTATTGTAGAAGAAGAGCAGGATGTGACATTGGGGTTTCAGGCTAATTTGATGATGGGTAGTGGCACACAGGAATTTCGTGCCACTCGTGTACAATTATGTCGTTACGATGAAAGTAAAATTGTGGCGGCTCGGGATGTGACGTTGCAATTACTTGATGAGCGTTCCAACTTTTCACGTCTTGATGGAAGCGTAACCACACGTTTTGCCACACCCAAGTACTGGCAGGTAGAGAACTTTAAAATCCCCAACGAGGCCGATGGCATAAAGAACGGAATAGACAACTATCCAGGATACAGTTGTCTTATGTTGGGAGTCTGGGATGACCGTAGTGGAAATCAGGAGGGCAACCTTTCCGATGCGCGTATCTACCGCAAGCTCCATCTTGATGCAGGTGTTTATACAATGCAAGCGGAGTATCAGACAAGTTATAGTATGAGTCCTGACGCCTATATGTTTGCTTCTACGAAACTTCTGGCCACGCATGACATTCCCGCCAAGTCGTTGGCAAGGCTTGCCATTAATAAGGCGGGCGTGGATGATGGGAAATGGTATTCTATTTCCTTTTCTATCAAAGAGTCTCAGGATGTTTATGTAGGTTGGCAAGCTAATTTGGAGGAGGGAAGTGAAACTCAGGAGTTTCGCGTGAAGGATATACGGATACTTTACGAGCCTTGGCAAATCGAAGATGCTGTGATTGCTGTCAAAAACACACCTGCGGGTCAGGATACTCATTATTATAATCTGAAAGGGCAGCAGTTGAGTGATGCTCCACAGCATGGTCTCTATATCAAAAATGGTCGGAAAGTACTGAAATAATAAGAACCGAATTTATTATAAATCCTAATTTTAATAATTAAATACAATGAAAAAACAATTATTCTTATCTTTATTTTTGTTTGTGATCACATCATTATTGTGGGCACAAACGGATATGACGGATCGAATCGTCAATCCAGGGTTTGAAGATGGTGTCGAAGGTTGGTACATTCGTAAGGTTGGCCGTCAAACCAACGATGCGTTCGGCTTGAAGGAGGGAACTGCGTATGTGGAAAGTTGGCGTCCGGCAGGAGACAAGGCACAGGATGGTAGTCTTGAACAGGTACTTACCAAACTACCTGCAGGTACTTATACAGTGACTGTTGCTGCACAAAATATTCAGCAAAATACTCCGGATGTTGTTCAAACCGGTGTGTGGGTTTATGCTAACGAAAATAAGACAGAAGTTGGCCTACCGGGTGAATACAGTGTAACGGCCACCACAGTAGACGGTACACTGGAAATCGGTTTCCTGATAAAAGGAGCTACTGGAAATTATGTATGTGTAGACAATTTCCGCCTTACACATGAGGAGCCTACCGAAGAAACTTATGCTGTGTTCCGTGAAGAAATGGGCAAGCTTCTTGCTGAAGCAGAGAAAATAGACGAACAACTTAGTACTCCAGAGCAAAAAGCGCTTAATGAGGCGGTGGCTACTGCAAAAGCTATCTTGGCACAATCCTCTTGGGAAGGTATTATCGAAGCTTATACAGCTTTGGATAATGCTATTTTTAATTATCGTTTCTCGCTGGCTTCTCCAGATAAACCAATGGATGTCACCTCTTATATGACTAATCCAGGCTTTGAGGATAGTACTGTGGGATGGATTAACGGGGGCTTTAATTCTCAGAACAATGACGCATTTGGACTGAAAGTGGGCGATTACTATTGTGAGTTCTGGGGATTGGTGACGGATACAGATATTCATCAGGATGTGGAATTGCCGAATGGGGACTACCGTCTTACGATGGTAGGGCAGAACATAGACCAAGGCAATGTGAATGTGCCTCAACAGGGAGCCTACGTTTATGCTAATAATGTAGAGAAGCTCGTGAACGTACCGGGTATATATTCTCTCGATTTCGTCGTCGTGGATAATAAAGCTCAGATAGGGCTTTACACGCGCAATTGTACAGGTAATTATGTGTGTCTGGATGATTTCCATCTCTATTATGTGGGGTTTGATGAAACAGCTCAGAAGGAAACTCTCCAACAGTTGATAAACGAAGGGGAGGCTTTGATGGTATCCCATCAGCATAAGGACAGTCTGGCTGCCCTTACGAAAGCAGTGAAGGATGCCAAGGAAGTGACAGAGGTAAAGGAAATCGCGGCTTGTGCATTGGCATTGACAACGGCTATTAAGGCTTCGGAAACTAGTGTGGCCGACTATAAAGTGTTGGAGGGGGCTATCAAGGAAGCCGAGGTGCTTGCCAACGAAGGTGTAGGCAGTAATGGGGCTACAGAGTTCCAACAGGCTATTGATGAAGCTAAGTCTGTATATAATACTGCTGTCGCACTCAAGGCAGAAATAGACTTGATGGTCAAGGAGTTGGCGCAAGCCGGTGTGTTGTATTGTGCTGCTAATCCTTCTGGCGAAGTTCCTATTGTGAAGACTTATGACTTTATCCCCCGTGGGGCCACGGGAGCGCTTGGGCGTTTGACTGTGACAGGCCTAAAGGAAAATGATCTTAAATATCAGGGCTTTTGTTGGGCAACTCATAAGAATCCGACTTTGTCTGATGATTATGTGGCCGAAGGGGAACAGTTGTTTGACTATCCGGGGCTTATTTATATTATGGAACCGTTGCAACCTGCTACGGTATACTATGTACGCGCTTTTGCGATGACGAAAGACAATGCTGTAGGCTACGGTGAAGTACGTAAGATTATTACCCTTCCTATGGGACAATGCACGTGGTCGTATGCCAATAACGGTGAAGCAGCCGACAATGAACGCCTCAACGCGGCTTGTGCTGGTGCAATGGATTACTACAATAATTGGACAAGCATTCAGGGGTACCATATTAGCGTGAGCTATGACGCGGGGGATGGTTCGGCTCACGGTAGCTATGGAGGTTGGATTACTGTGGGGCCTAATGCAGGTTATCAACGTATTGGGACCTTGATGCACGAGGCCAATCATGGTATTGGTGTTGGTCAACATTGGCGTTGGGGATGGGAAGAGCTTAAAGCTTCTACTAAGTGGCAAGGCCTTCGTCCCACAAAAACACCCAAAATAGAGCCAGGTATTTGGTGGCAGGGTGACCAAGCTAATTTGGTTGTGGATTTCCTGACCAATGGGCAAGATTTATGCAATGGTGACGGGGCACACATGGGGCCTTTCGGTATCAATGGATCCGGGACGGAGTTTCGCTTGCTTTATATTGCCAACGCGTTGCAGACTCAAGGCTTAGGCGAAGACGGGTTGCCGCCTACTGGAGGTTCTCCCACACCTTATTACACCATCGAGAGCGAGGATACCACGAAGTATTATATTACGAACGAGGATGAGGCTTACGGACGTGCCACGGCTTACCTCACTGAAACGTCCGACGGTCAGTTGGTCTACCGCACCATTTCGTCAGTGGAAGTGGTGGAAGACGATGCTTTCGCATGGCATCTTATCTTCCAGCCCCAGACATGTTACTATTTGTTGCGTAATGCCAAGTCCGGCAAGTATTTCACGTTCAGGAGCGGTAGTATCAGGACGGCCGAGGTGGCAGAGCCAGCCGGACAAGAGAGCTTCCACCTGATGAGAGGGCGTGTGCCCGTCATTTTAGGGGCTGGTGACCAGACGGTGAATACCAAAGGGTATTGGATTTGCGAGGGCAAGCGTAACGTGGAGACTCCTCCTGCATTGCAGGCCAATGGAGAAGGGGGGACTATTACCGTCGCCAACCAAGACTTCACTAATTCGGCTACGAGCCAGCGTTGGGTGTTCCTCACGGCGGATCAAGTACGTCTTGCTGATGAGGGCAAAATCGCCGTGGACAAGGAAAAGTTGCGCCGTTACGTTGCCGGGGCTAAAGAGATGTCCAAAGTTCCGCACCACGACGTGTCGAGTGATGCTTCAGCCTCTTTTACGTCTTTGGTAAACAAGACGGAAGCATCTATTGACCATTTGACTTCTGCCGCGGAAGTAGTTTCCTCAATTGATGCGATGTATGCAGGCATTACGACGTTTATGGTCGGCACGGCCCTTGACGGGATGTCTGCTTACGACCTCACCTTTTTGATAGACAATGCCGGTATGGAAAGCTTCGAGGGTTGGACTTGCGAGCAATCCGACGATCTCAATTTCACGAACGGTGTGTGCGAGGTCGCATCGACCTTTGACCTCTATCAGACGTTGTCCCAGATGCCAAAAGGTGTGTATAGTGCCGTGGTGCAGGGCTTTGAGCGACCGGGGGCTTACTCTCAGGTCGGCAAGGACTACATGTCTGGCGAAGACAATGTGTCGGCTATCGTTTATTTGTATAATAAATCTTCGAAACTTCAAAATATAATGGCTGGCGGTCAAAAGAGGAAGTTGGGTACGGCTTCCCAAGTCTATACGCAAGGACTGTATATTCCCAATAATGTAGCGTCTGCTGTCGACTATATGGAGCAGCAACTTTACGAAAATAAGGTAGTGGTCGAGGTCAAGAGGGATACGGACATAAAGTTAGGTTTGAAGAACAACAACAGCGTTTCTTCCGACTGGACTGTGTTTGACAATTTCAAGTTGTCCTACTATGGCACAGACGTGACGGTGGATGATGTGACAGGAATTGACGGGGTGGAACAGGAACCGGATGCGGGAATTCGACAAGGAATCTATGACCTTTCCGGCCGTGCCATCGCGAATCCTACCCGTCCGGGAATCTATATAGTGAATGGTAAGAAGGTTGTGATACATTGACAAGGATAACATACCAAAAACATTTCGGGGATGTCAGAACGGCATCCCCGGTTTTGTGATGGAGAAGATGGTGTATCTCATGAGGTCAATGTTTGTCGGCGTTGACTGTGTGAAGATGACTTGTAACGTACGGATTTGGGGTGACTTTGGCACAGTAAATGTCCCTCCCAAGAGTTTTCGGGAAAGTCCTTTCATTTTTCAGGTTGTACGGTATGTGCTTGTCATATAGTGATTTATGGTCTGAAAGATATTTCGGGCATCTTTCAGCCGTCTTTCCTTGCAGGAAATGGTAAAAAGTTCTGCGCCGAACGATTTTTCAATCTCAGCCGAACGGTTTTCTGTTCTGCGCCAAACGGAATGAAGTATGACTGAAAGATGCCCGAAATATCTTTCAGCGTGTAACATCAATATTATGAACGGTTTACCATGCGTCCTGAAAGATGAAGGCTCTTTTTGCGAAATTCCTGTGTGGGAGATATGTCCGGCCTCCACGAAGGGCAACGTTCCCCACTGATTATCTGCTCTCTCGGGCACTTTGGGGAGCAGTATCATCTATTTCGGATTTACAATGTCAGAATAGTGCTAAAGTGCTATTTTAGGCTGATATAATTCTATATTTTTTTTTGTCAATCATCTATTTTTGCAAAAAACATTTGATTCCTTTTATAATCAGGCTATAATGATGAGGGTGGAAATTTTGAGAATGTCAGTTTTGTGGCTGTTGTTTTTTGTTCTTTTTGTGGCAAAATCGCAAAACGTACCTGTTGTCATGGGGCAATATATGGGGTGGGACAATCTGCCGCCATAAGAGAGCCCTGAATGGTTCAAGAATATGAAAATAGGCCTTTGGTGGCATTGGGCTTCTTGAAGCAATAAAACGAGTAAATTATCATATTTTTAATCTTTTAAATTAACCGTAATGAAAAAACAATTCTTTCTATTTCTTTTCCTTTGTGCGGCCGCATCTTTGTGGGCACAGACGGATATGACAGATCGAATCGTCAATCCAGGGTTTGAAGATGAAATCAATGGATGGGAGATTCGCAAGATGAGCCGTCAGGGTAATAATGAATTCCCTTTGAAAGTGGGCGATTATTACGTAGAGACATGGAGTGGAGCCGGAAGCAGGGTGGCAGACGGCAGTGTAGACCAAGTAATCCATAACTTGCCGGCAGGGACTTACACAGTAAGTGTGGCAGCGCAGAACATCCAACAGAATGATGCACAAGCCAAGCAGACAGGGGTATGGGTGTATGCCAATGATGACAAAACAGAAGTGAATCTGCCTGATAAGTATGAAGTGAAGACCACGACGGTAGATGGTACATTGGAGTTCGGGCTCCTTGTGCAAGGAGCAACCGGAAACTATGTATGTGTCGATGATTTCCACCTTACTCTTGAGGAACCTACGGAAGAGACTTATGCTATCTTTCGTGAAGAAGTAGGTAAACTTGTTACGGAAGCCGAAGGTATTAACAAGCATCTTGATACACCTGGGCAGAAAGCGCTTGATGCCGCTTTGGCCGATGGAAAGTCTGTGGTGGACGGAACTTCGACTGAAGATGTGACAAAAGTATATGCTGCGTTGAAGGCGGCGATTTATAATTACAGACTTTCGTTGGCTTCACCGGAAGAACCGTTGGAACTCACTTCAAATATGCTAAGTCCTGGGTTTGAAGACAATAGCAAGGGATGGGTTTGTAATGGCTTCAGTCCGCAGAGTAATGATGCCTTTGAATTGAAGGAAGGTACTTATTATTGTGAAATCTGGAGTGGTTGGGGGAATGTGGCTGACGGCGACATCCATCAAATAGTAGAATTACCCAATGGGAACTACCAGCTCACTGTTTTGGCACAGAATATACAGGAAAGTAACAAGGCAATCCCACAGAAAGGAGCCTATGTTTATGCGAACAATGCGCGGAAGGAATTGAGTCTGACCGGTAAATATACGCTTGACTTTGTCGTGGTGGATAATCAGGCTAAAATAGGAGTGAATACAATTGGATGTACTGGTAATAAAGTGAGCATTGATGATTTCCATATTTATTATACGGGGTTTGACGATGATGCGCAGTTTGCAGAGTTTCGCCAAATGATACAAGAAGGAGAAGCGCTGTTGGAGTCTCCACAGCATGCTGATAGTCTTGCCATGCTTGCCAAAGCTGTAGAAGAGGCCAAGGCTGTGACTAAAACCGAAGATATTGCGGACAAGGCTAATATTCTTCGTAAAGCTATTACGGCTTCACAGGTTAGTGTGGGGGATTATGTATTGTTCTTGGAAGCCATACAAAGGTCTGAGCAGGTGCTTGCCGAAGGGTTGCCTAATGGGAACAATGAGCTGAAAGCGGTTATTGACAAAGCCAATGGGCTTTATAAGACGGCTAAAAGTACGAGGGAAGAAATCGACGAGATTTCCAAAGAACTGTCCCATGCCGAACTCCTGTATTATGTGGCTAATCCTTCCGGAGATGTGCCAGGTGTCGAGACTTCAAGTTTTATTCCCCGTGGTGCGGTCGGGGCTTTAGGACGTGTTACGGTAAATGGCATATCGGAAAAAGATATTAAGTTGCAGGGTTACTGTTGGGCCACTCACAAGGAACCGACTTTATCCGACAATTATGTCACCGATGGCGCACAACTGTTAAACTATCCCGGTCTTATTTATATTATGGAACCGTTGCAGCCTGCCACGGTGTACTATGTACGCGCTTTTGCCATGACACAGGGCAATGCCGTGGGATATGGTGAAGTACGTAAAATCATAACGCTTCCCATGGGGAATTGTACATGGAGTTACGCCAACAATGGCGAACAGGCCGATAACGAACGGATTAGTAAGGCATGTCGCGAGGCTATGGATTATTATAATAATTGGACGAGCATACGGGATTACGGAATTACTGTGTCGTTTGGTGCCGGTACCCCGACAGCTGAATGTAGTTATGGCGGTTGGATGTCAGTAGGACCTAATCCTGCATACCAACGTACGGGAACGGTGATGCACGAATCCAATCATGGTGTAGGAGTTGGTCAACATTGGCGTTGGAGTTGGGAAGAGCTTAAGGCTTCTACTAAATGGCAAGGGCTATATCCCACTAAAATGCCTAAAATTCAGTCGGGTGTATACTGGCAAGGTGACTTGGCCAACCTTATTGTGGAGTTTTTAACCAACGGACAGGATTTGTGTAATGGCGATGGTATGCACATGGGGCCTTTCGGTATCAACGGTGCCGGGGCGGACAATGGCACGCGTCTGCTTTATATCGCCAATGCCTTGCAGACACATGGACTTGGTGTAGACGGTCTGCCCCCTTCCGGTGGTTCGCCCTCTCCTTATTATATATTCGAGAGCGAGGATGATGTTAAATATTACATCACGAACGAAGATGAGGCTTGTGGACGAGGGACAGCCTATTTGACTGAGAATGCAGACGGTACATTGGCCTATTGTACTGTTTCTACGGATGAATTGGTGGGTGACGATGCATTCGCATGGCATCTTGTCTTCCAACCTCAAACATGTTATTATTTGTTGCGTAATGCCAAGTCCGGCAAGTACTTTACTTTCAAGAGTGGCAGTATCAAGACGGCAAAAGTGGCCGAACCTGGGGAACAAGAAAGTTTTCATTTGATGAGGGGGCGCGTACCTGTCATTTTAGGTGTGGGGAATCAGACCTTGAATACCAAAGGCTACTGGATATGCGAAGGCAAACGTAACATGGAGACTCCTCCTGCATTGCAGGCAGAAACAGATGGAAACACAAAAACAGCTTCTACACAAGATTTCAGCAATGCAGCTACTAGCCAACGGTGGATAATCCTTACGGCAGACCAGATACGTCTTGTGGATGAAAGTAAGGTGACTTTGAATCGTGAGAAGTTACGTCGTTACGTTATTGGGGCTAAAGAGATGGTGAAAATCCCACATCATGATGCTACGGATGATGCAACCGGCATCTTTACGGCTTTGACCAATAGGATGGAGTCGTCTGTGGATAACTTGGCAACTGTGCAAGACTTGGAAAATGCCATTTGTGAGATGTATACGGGCATTATCTCGTTTATGTCAAATACTGTACTTGACAATCTGTCGGCTTACGACCTCTCTTTCTTAGTTGACAATTCCGGTATGGAAACTCTCGACGGTTGGGATTGTTCCCAGGCTGACGTGCTCCTTTTCACGAATGGGTTATGTAATACTTCGTCAACGTTTGACCTTTATCAAACGTTGAAGCAGATGCCCAAAGGGGTATATCGTGCCGGTGTACAAGGGTTTGAACGTCCTGGTACTTATTCCCAAGTAGGTAAGGATTATGTTTCCGGTATAAACAATGTGTCTACATCTATTTATTTGTATAACAGATCTTCCAAGATCCACAATATAATGGTGGGAGGACAAGAGAAGAAGTTGGGAACGTCTTCTCAAGTCTATACTCAGGGTTTGTATATACCCAACAATGTGGCCTCGGCTTCCGACTATATGGAGGAACAGCTTTACGACAATACGCTTGTGGTTGAAGTCAAGAGGGATGCAGAGGATATCAAGTTGGGATTGAAAAACACAAAGGCGGTTTCTTCCGATTGGGTGGTATTCGATAATTTCAGCCTTTCCTATTATGGAAGTAACGTGAGCGTAGATGATGTGACAGGTATCAATGATGTGAAGGTAGATACTACAGTTGTGGAAAGACAGGGAGTCTATGACCTTTCCGGCCGTGCCATCGCGAATCCTACCCGTCCGGGCATTTATATAGTGAACGGTAAGAAAATTGTGATACATTGACAAGGATAACATATCAAAAACATTTCGGGGATGCCTGTAGCGGCATCCCCGGTTTTGTGGTGGAGAAGTAGACGGTTCATTCCCTATGGGCTTCTTTTATTTCCATGGCCGTTCCACCACTGGCTTGTAATTGGATATTGAGGATTTGACCTCCTTTGATGACCTTTTGTTTGATGGCTACCTTAGTACGCGTATCTAAATGAGGGTCGTCCTCGTATAATGTCACCATATACCTTTTTCCACGTTGGAGGAATTCTGTGGATAGGGAGAGCTTCCGGGCTTCCAGTCCGTTCATTACGCCCACGAACCATTTCTCTCCGCTGCGTCGTGCCATGGCAATGTATTCGCCCGGTTCTCCGTCTATCGGGTAGGTCTCGTCCCATGTGGTCGGTACGTTTTTCCAAAATTCCAGTTCTTTTTCGCCTTGATACAGCGACGGAGTATCGTACCAATAGAGGAAAGTGACGGGGCTGTAATAGACGACGGGCATGGCCAGTTGATGTGCGTGCGTGTTCTTCACCCTCGCGTTGAAGTAACAAGGAGTGTAGTCGGCTGGACCGCAAAGGAAGCGGGTGAACGGCAGGATGGTGTTGTGGCGCGCGTCCGGCATGGTCTCGTTGCCGGCGATGCCTTCCTGTGTCATCAGGTGGGGCAGGGTACGGCTCACGCCCGTGGGGCGGTATTCGTCGTGTATGTCCACCATGATGCCGTAGTCGGCGCATTGGCGTACGGCTTTGTGCAGCCAGATGGTCCAGAATTGGTTGCCCACTTGCACGAAACCGAACTTGATGCCTTTTATGCCCCATTCTTTATAAAGAGGCAGCAGCCGGTCTATTTGTTGGACGAGGGCACGTTGGTTGACGTAAAGCCATACGCCGATGCCTTTCGTGGAGGCGTAGTCGCAGATGGCCTTGATGTCCAGGTCTTTGCTTTCGGATATACGGGTCGCGTCGCTCTCCATCTTCATTTCCGGCCCGTACCACCCGGCATCCAGATGGATGTATTGCAGTCCGCGTTCGGCGGCGAAGTCCACGGCGGCCAGTGCTTCTTTCTGCGAGAGTCCACTACGGAATGTCTTTCCCGGCCTGATCCAAGACAAGTCCCCTTGCAGGACATTCGGTTCGTTCAGGTTCAGGTAGATGAAGTTGTGGGCTATCAGATCCACGGGGCGTTCCGCTGCCATGATGACGCGCCACGGCGTGTCGTAGGGCGTGATGATGTCGGCACAGTCGTACATGGAGGTTTTCAGCGTGTGAGCCTTCCCGGAAGCGAGGGCGAACTTGGTGCGTACGTAATCCACCATACGGGCTTCTCCGAGGGAGACCGTCAGGCCGTTCCCCAGTTTCATCGTCAGGGGGCGTTCGCTTTCACCTTCCCAGCCCTCTAACGGGAGCAGGGAGACGGGAGCCTGCGCCCACGGTTCGTGCCAGGCCATGGTGCCCTCCGGCATGGCAAATTCGGTGAGTTCGTCTGTAATGTGCAGGAACAGCCCGTTGCTGGTGGCCGGGAAATGATAACGGAAAGCCACTCCTTCGTTGTAAGCCCGCACTTCCACGTTCATGAAATAAGTGCGTGAACGGTCGTAACCGCCTGTCACTTCACTTGCCGGTGCTTCTCCTTTTCTGAATTTGATTTGCAGGCTGCGGTAGCGGTCCGGGATTTCTTTGCGTTCGCCGTATAAGGGTTGCCATGTTCCGTCGTGCGAGGCCGAGTCTGCCCCGATGAATGTCAGGTTGTCCCTCCAATTTTTGCAGGCGTCATTTTCGATACCCAACGCGCTCTCCAAGAGTTTGTTTTCGATTTCCACACCCAGTTCCGAACGGTGGACGATCTCTTTGCCTTTATAAGATAAGGTGTAGTACATCCGTGTTTTGCCTTCCGGCTCTTCCTGCGTGAAAGTGAACACATAGTTGCGGTCGGGCGACGACACTTGGAACGTGTGGGGCGAGGCCCATCCGGTGACGGCCCACCATGCCATACATAGGGATATGAACTGTTTTTTCATTATGGATAAATTTGTAGTTTAAAATATGCTTCTACTTCTATATACGATTGAAAAGGACGTTTAACGTACTCCGAGAGAAAATTTTTATGCGTGGTGTGCGTAAATAGGGCTTTTCAATCGTATTAGACTATAGAGACATCAAATCATAAGCATATACAGATGAAGAAAATCGTAGTTTGTGTGGGAGGTTTCCTGTTGGGCCTTTCCTTATGGGGGCAGCGCGTCAACCATCCGGCGTTGCTCTTCACGAAAGAACGGGTGGAAGCGGCCAAGGCACGTGTACAGTCGGACACTTGCATGGCCCGTTGTTGGGCGGACATCCGTAAGGTGGCCGATGCCGCATTGGAGAAAAACGACCTCAACCGGTCGGATTATCTGGCTCTGGCTTATCTGATGACGGACGACCGCCGGTATGCCGACCGTTTGAAATCCATTTTGCAATCGGCCACGCAGGCCAGGACTTGGGGAAGCGAGGAGATGCTGTCGCGTAAGCCGGTGTGGCGTGCCGATTTGGGACTTTCCCATAAATGCCTGATGGCCGCGTTGGCTTACGATGCCATTTATGAGACCTTGTCGTCCCGTGAACGGAAGGAACTGGCCGAAGATTTACTCCGTCTCGGTGTGGAACCTTCGTTGGGCGATTGGGTGTTGGAGCCCACCCGTATCCATTCCCTGAACTCCATGGGGCATAACTGGTGGACTTCGTGCGTGTACAACGGCGGAATGCTGGCCATGGCTTTGCAAAATGAGTTGCCCGAAGCTGTCGAATGGGTCGAGACGCTGAACGAGGCCATGCCGGAGTGGTTCGGTTTTGCCGGCGACGTCTTGCAAGCCAAGATAAAATCTTTCGACGAAGCCGGCGGCATGTATGAGAGTTTGAACTATGCCAATTTCGGTATCCAAGAGGCTTTGCAATACCGGATAGCTTGGCAAAACACCCATCCGGGGCGAAAGGCGCCGGAACTGCCCCAGTTGGAACGTTTGCCCGACTATTTCGTACAAGTGTGTTATCCGCGTACGGGTATATTGTATAACCTGAATTTCGGTGACAGCCATAAGAACGTGACGGCAGAATCGAGTATGATGCTATTGTATGCGTTAGGCATACGGCGACCGGAAATCCTGTGGTACATCAATCAGGTACAGGAGGGGCAACATCGCGACGGCTATTTCCGTAACCGCCCGATGGGATTCCTCTATACGCCGGATTGCAGTAAGGCACCCGCCGTGCCGGACGTGGCTACTTCGTGCCTGTTTGCCGATTTCGGCTGGGCCGTGATGCGCGATTCTTGGAAAAAGGACGCGGCGATGCTGGCCGTGAAGAGCGGACAGACGTGGAATCACTCGCATGCCGATGCCAATTCGTTCATCTTGTTTTATAAAGGCGTGGATATACTGAAAGACGCAGGCAACTGTTGGTATCCCAATCCTGCCTACCGGAACTACTTCTTCCAAAGCCAGGCGCACAATGTGGTGTTGTTCAATGGGGAAGGACAGTCGCGCGAACAGCAGTATCAGGGTTCTTATTTGCGTGGAAGCCTGCATTACCTGATGGATAACGGGAAGATGAAATATGTGTTGGCCAACGGTACGGGGCCGATGTCGGACAAGTTCAGCCGGAACTTCCGACATTTCCTGTGGATGGACAAGGTGATTTATATGATAGACGACATAGCTGCCCATAAGCCCGGGCATTTCGAATGGCTTTGGCACTATAACGGGAAAGCCGTGAAGCGGGGAGCCGACGTGACGGTGACTTCCGACAGTGCTTCCGTGGTCATCCGTCCGTTGTATCCCCGTCTGCTGGCCTTGTCCGATTTCGTACATGACTATCCCGACGATTTGTATTGGGAAGTGAAAAAGGGACCGACCGAGGATTTGAAGGGTGAGGAAGAATACTATTCGTTCCATCTGCCCGGCGAGCATAAGCGTGTCAAAGGGCTGACGGCCGTCATCCTGAAGGATTCGCCCGACGATAAGGATTTGCCGATGATGGAACGTACGGAAGGAAAAGACTGGATAGGGTTGAAAGTGCGTCGGAACGGAAAGGTCACGGACATTTATATCAACCAGTTGGCCGACGGACGGCTGATGCACAGCAATTCATGGATTACGGCCGACGGATGGACTACGGATGCCTACATGTTTGCCGTAACGTATGACGAAGGTACGGATCCGGCAAAGGCTTCGGAGATGTTCGTTTGTTACGGCAGCGCATTGCGCTGGGGCGAGGTGTCTTATTATTCATCCTTGTCCAAGCTCTTTGTCATGCAACGCCGGGAAGGCAAAAAACTGGATTTGCGGGTGAAGGGGCAACCCCATATCCGGGCTGCTTTCCGTCAGCCGTCTTGTCCGGCGGAACTGGAAGTGAACGGGCAAAGGCAGAAAGCGGTCTACGAAAACGGGAATGTCATTTTGAAGAGTAAACTATAAAATTGCAATACGATAAAAAGACATGAAGAAGGGAATAATTATCAGCCTGTTTTGGGGAATGGGCATGGCTACAGGGATGGCACAGTCTGTTTATCCCGGTATCTGTGAGGGGCGGTTTAGTGTTTCGGTGCAGGTTCCCTTGGCTGCCGAATCGTTCGATTTGCAGGACGTGCGCCTGTTGCCCGGACGTTTTCGTGACAACATGATGCGGGACTCGGCATGGATGGTCTCCATCGGGGCCGATCGGCTGCTGCATGGTTTCCGGACGACCGCAGGGGTATTTGCCGGACGTGAGGGAGGATACATGACGGTGAAGAAACTCGGCGGATGGGAGTCCTTGGATTGTGAACTTCGCGGGCATACGACGGGCCATGTGCTTTCGGCTTTGGCTTTGATGTATGCAGCCACGGGGAGCGATGTTTTCAAGATGAAGGGGGACAGCCTTGTGGCCGGACTGGCGGAAGTACAGGCCGTGGGGACGGGCGGTTACCTGAGTGCTTATCCCGAAGAACTCATCAACCGGAATATCCGGGGGGAGAGTGTTTGGGCACCTTGGTACACGTTGCACAAATTGTTTTCCGGCTTGATAGACCAATACCTGTATGCCGGGAATGCGCAGGCATTGGACGTGGTGCGGAAAATGGGAGACTGGGCTTATGGGAAACTTCGGCCGTTGCCGGAAGAGACGCGCCGCAAGATGATTCGTAATGAGTTCGGAGGCATCAACGAGTCTTTCTACAACCTGTATGCCTTGACGGGAGATGAACGTTACCGTTGGTTGGCCGGTTTCTTTTATCATAATGATGTAATAGACCCGTTGAAAGAACAACGGGATGATTTGGGGACGAAACATACCAATACATTCATTCCAAAAGTATTGGCTGAGGCGCGTAATTATGAGTTGACGGGAGATGGAGACAGCAAGGCTTTGAGCGAATTCTTCTGGCATACGATGATAGGCCGCCACACCTTTGCTCCCGGATGTAGCAGCGACAAGGAACATTATTTCGATCCGGACGAATTTTCCAAGCATATCAGCGGTTACACGGGCGAAACCTGTTGTACTTATAATATGTTGAAGTTGAGCCGCCATCTGTTTTGTTGGGAGGCTTCTCCCGAGGTGGCCGATTATTATGAGCGTGCCTTGTACAATCATATTTTGGGGCAGCAAGACCCTGCGACGGGAATGGTATCTTATTTCTTGCCTTTGCAGTCCGGCACGCACAAGGTGTACAGCACGCCGGAGAATTCTTTCTGGTGTTGCGTGGGCAGCGGTTTCGAGAGCCATGCCAAATATGCCGAAAGCATTTATTATCGTGGGGAAGACTGCCTGTATGTTAATTTGTTCATTCCGTCCGAATTGGCGTGGAAAGAAAAAGGGTTGAATTTGCGTCAGGAGACCCGTTTCCCGGAAGAGGAAACCACTCGCTTGACCTTGGCGTTGGAGACTCCCCGTAGGTTGGCTGTGAAGCTCCGTTATCCGTCGTGGAGCGGCCGTCCTACGGTCAGGGTAAACGGGAAATCCGTACGGGTGAAACAGCACCCCGGTTCTTACATCACGTTGGACCGGCGTTGGGAAGACGGCGACCGTATAGAAGTGACTTATCCCATGCGCCTTGCGATGGAACGCATGCCGGACAATCCCCGTAAGGGCGCGTTGCTTTACGGACCGGTCGTATTGGCCGGTGTCTTAGGTACGGAAGGAATGCAACCGCCCGCTCCGTATTCCAATCCTTTGCGGTACAATGATTACTATACTTACGATTACCATATCCCCCAAGGTTTGCCTTGCTCGTTGCCCTGGGATGACCGCCATCCGGAACGTGTGTTGAAACGTACGGGGAAAGGGTTGGCTTTCGTCACGGAAAGCGGGGTGCAGGTGCTTCCGCTGTATGATGTCCACCGTCAGCGGTATGTTGTGTATTGGGATTGTATGGAACAGCAATGAGCCAAGATAAAGTCCCGTTTGCCTTCCATTGGACATGCGGATGGCAAACGGGACTTTTCTTTTGTGTGTATTCTTAGTGTAAAATTTCTTTTGCTACTTCTTCTTTATCGTGTATGTTACCGTCTGTCCGGCTTTCACCTTGACCTTATCCTGCCAGTTCAGAAACGCATTGTCTCCTAACGGTAAAGCGGATTCTTCTGCACCCTCGGCAAAAAGAGTGACTTGTGCGTCGAACTTCGTGGGGTTCGTAATACGTAGGATGGTTTTCCTTTTGTCGCTTTTCATGATTTCCGCTTCGACGTGGTCGAAGACGTAGAGTTTGTCGAGGTCGGTACGGATGTAAATTCCCGGGATTTCCAATGCCATCAACGCTCCGTTCGTTTCGTTCCAACCCGTTTCCCAACCGTCGGCACGGGAGCCTCGCCGGTCGGAATCGCAGTATGTAAGCCGTTCGGTGATTTTACCGTTCGGTTGGATGCCTTCGGCGTGGGCATGGATGATGTCGCGCAGGAGTTCGGCATACAACGTGTCGCCGGTGGTGCGGTAGAGTTTGAACAGCACGTCGCCCGACTGCGTGCAGAATCCTGGTGCCCCGTGTTTGTTTTGCGTACTGGCCCATACGGCGCCTGTCAGGTTGGCACCCAGTTGGGCCAGCGGCGTATCTTCCGGTAAGCGATAATCGAAGGAAACCGTCCATGTGGCGCACAGGTGAGCTGCGTCACGGGCTTGTTGCAGATATCCTGTTTCGCCCGTCGTTTCGTATAATGTGAATAGGGAAGTGGCCAGGGCGACAGCCGTTTCCGAGTCGGAATTTTGCAGGATGTCACCACAACCGCCTGAGGTAAAGCCCACGATGGCAAACTGGCGGTAGAGTGCGCTTGCGGCCTGCCGGGCGATTTCCAAATATTCAGGGCAGTTGAAATAAACGGAGGCCAATGCCAGTCCGCCTATGGCCATGGCACCGCCGGTGGTGTTGTACACTGCTACTTTCCCGCTTTCCACGTGCAGGTAATTACCCCACGTGCCTTCATTCCTCCAAGTATTGACGAATGCGTCGGCCAACGAACGGACGTTCTTTTCCCATTCCGGACGGATGAAGTCCTTGTGTCCCATGCGCTCTAATAGGTTGAACTGTTTTACCATCCAATACAGTACGTCCCCGTTCCGGCGCGTCACCGCCACGCCCGGCACTACGGCTGCGGCATCGCGGTTGAGCACTGTGCCGTCCGGTTGCAGGATGTCATAGTAATATCCGCTTTTGCCTTTCGCCCGGGGCAGGGCGAAGTCAAAGGTGCGCGCCACGCGGCGCAGGTGCTCGTCGTCGCCGAGCGCGAGCATCGGATAAGTATTGATGAGGCCGCCAATCCACCCGTACGACATCCAGTCCGCTGTTTCGGGGCGGTAGAATTCCACGCTGTCTTTTTGGTAGTAGCGGAGGTCGATGTTTTTGTCCATAATGTCCAACACCCGGCTCATCGGTACTAAATTGCGCGGTGCGGCGCACCGGATGTGGCGTTTGCGCTCTTCCATGAAATGCCCGAGCAGGCAGGGTGCGTCCGTGCAGGGATAAACGCGGCGTGTGATGCGGATGACGATTTCGTCCCCTTCGCGCACCGTGATTCCCCGGTCCGGACTTTTGCTGAAGCCGATGAACTCCGGTTTCTTTTCGCGTACGCCCGGTGCGCTGATAACGAAAGAGGCCACGCTCCTGTCCGGCGTTTCTTCCACGATGAGTCCGTGGTCCAAGACTTGCCCGTCGCGTACGATACCTTGGTCTGTCAGTAGCAGGACACCCTCTTTCTTCTGCCGGTCGAGGAAAGCAATGGCCGGGGTGGCGGCGTTGCATACGCTGACCTCCAGACGGGAGGGGCTGCCGAAATCGGGCGAAAGTTGGGGAATGGGATTGGAGGTTAAGGCCAAATCCGGGCGGTCGTAGTCCGAAGGGTCAAGTCCCGTGGCATAGTTGCGGTTTACGATACGCTGACGGTTCCCGTTGTACACAGAGGCCGGAATCATGACATAGTTGTCGCTTGTCCAATGGTAACGGTCGAAAGCCACGGCAACTCCGGCGTCCGTGAGATTTTTCAAAGCCTTGAACCGGAATACGAACAAGGTTCCGTCCGTCACTTCGGTCTTCTCCACCGAGGTTTTCCAACAGGAGGAAGTGTCGGTCAGTTGTTCGCAACTTTTGAGTTTCTCTTCATGGTAACGGCAATCCAACAGTCTTATTTCCTGATGTGCATTTGTCCTGTCCGGCAACCAGTTCTGGGCTTGCAGGCTCATCGGGCAAAACAGTAAAATACTTCCCGTCCATAATTTATTTATCATACGGAATGTGTGATGTATAAAGATGAATAAATGTGTTTTGTATGCAAACTTATAGTATTGGAAAATGGAGGCAAAATAAATAAACGTTCTTTAAGTGTTTGACTGAAAAACGAAGCAATAATGTCAAAACGTGAAGCATTTGTTGTATGGTATGTTTCTAATCCGGTAGGGTCGTAACGTTTTCGGGGGCGATACAAAAAACAGTGTAAATGAAAGTGCGGCTTAATTGGTTTGACGGTCTTGTGTGACATCGTTGTTGGTGTAGGAAGAGGGGGGCACTGTGGTAACGGGTGGTGTTTTAAGTGAGGGTGTGTATGGATATACAGGATGCGGAAAGTTTGAAGTGTCAGGAACGTTGCGCTAAAAAACAATATTCATGGCTCGTTTTTTTGTCAGAATGTCAATTATATATGGGTGCGGAATCCGATGATAGTGTCTGAAAGAGAAGAAGACAATGGTTTGGATTGCATAAATATGCAAAATTATTTCTTTTATTCATGATTATGCGGTATATATTCATTTTTCATGAGGAGAAAACAATATAGCTTTCAGTCAAACGAAAAAAAGTTCTCCTCATAAAAATCCGTGTTCGGGCGGTTGTTCCGTGGAAAATGAGGATACGTGGAGGTTTGAATCGCAGGAAAACGTTCTTTTTTCGGCTGTTTGGCCGTATCGTTCTTGCAGAAATCTTTTGCCATAATGGCTGCGTTCTGCTGTTTTCTCTTTCGCATATGCCGGAACAATGCTTCATGGATGAGGTTTAAGGATGCCAATCTGTTATCAATAAGGCCGTAAGGATGGATTTTTGCATCTGGTATATGGCTCAGGAATCGCGTGTAGGCAGTTGAAGTCGGAGGGGAATGCATATACGCGATTCTCGTATAGGGAGATTTGACGTTTTGATAAAATGAAAAAATAAACATCCTTTCTTGTTTCCTTGTGTTGTTACACTTTAGAGAGATTGTACGGTTGGGGTAATTTTGTCTCTTGTATCATGTTTTTTTTCCAATGTAACATTCGGTGTTTTTTGATACATATCCTTTTCATGCCTTGAAAATTAAAACTTTATATTTGTACGGATGAAAACAGACGTAAACTTTAAATAATAACTGAAAAAACATGAATGAATCGAATCAAACATTTGCAGGAATGACCCGTTACCGTTGGGTCGTATGTTCCATGTTGTTCTTGGCTACGGCCATCAACTACATGGACCGTCAGGTTTTATCGCTGACGTGGAAAGATTTTATTGCGCCTGAATTCGGATGGAACGACACGGACTACGGTCTTATCACGGGCTGCTTCTCCATCGTCTATGCCATCGCCATGCTGGTCGTCGGCAAGTTTATCGACAAGGTGGGTGCGCGGCGCGGCTATTTGTGGGCCATCGGGCTGTGGTCGGCCGGGGCATGCCTCCATGCCTTCTGTGGGATTGCCACCAACGGACTGTTGGGCGGCGAGTGGTTGACGGGCTTCGAAGGGGCACGGCAGAACCTGTCCACGTTGCAGACGGTGGCGGACGGCATGTGGACGGTGTCTACGGTCAGTGTCTGGCTCTTTCTGGCTGCCCGTTGCGTATTGGCCATCGGGGAGTCGGGAAACTTTCCGGCAGCCATTAAAATCACGGCGGAATATTTTCCGAAAAAAGACCGTGGATTTGCCACCAGCGTGTTCAACAGCGGGGCACAGATTGGAGCCTTGCTCGCTCCTTTCGTCATACCTTTGTTGGCCCGTTGCTGGGGATGGGAGATGTCCTTCCTATTGGTGGGTGCCGTGGGCTTCGTTTGGATGGGCGTTTGGGTGTATGTGTACGATGTCCCACAGAAGAGCAAACATGTCAATGCAGCGGAACTGGCCTACATCGAACAGGATGCTGCCGTCGATGCTTCTTTGACCGAAAGGACGGAGGAAGTCAATCCGGCGAAGGGCATCAGCATCTGGAAGTGCCTGACCTACCGCCAGACGTGGGCTGTCGTGGCCGGGCGTTTCCTGCCCGACGGAGTGTGGTGGTTTTTCCTTTTCTGGGCACCGGCTTATGTGCATGACGTCTATGGCTATAGTTCGGATTCCACGACGGGGATGTTGCTCATCTTCACCCTTTACCTCATTTCGATGCTCTCCATCATTGGTGGCTACCTACCTACGTGGTTCGTGGGGCGTAAAGGGATGAACCCGTATGCCGGGCGCATGCGTGCCATGCTCATCTATGCTTTTTTCCCCTTGATAGGGTTGGTGGCGCAGCCTTTAGGCAGTTGGTCGTATTGGTTTCCCATCGTGATAATCGGCATCATAGGGGCGGCGCATCAGAGTTGGAGCGCGAATGTCTATTCCGTGGTGGGCGACATGTTCCCCAAGTCTGCCGTGGCCACGGTGACAGGCATCGGCGGCATGTCGGGCGGTATCGGTTGCCTGCTGTTCAACATGTGTTCCGGTATGCTGTTCACGTATTCAAAGGAAACACAGATGGAGTTTTTGGGCTTCCGGGGTATCGAAGCCGGTTATATGATAGTATTTATGGTAGCGTCGTTAGGATACCTGTTGAGTTGGATGATTATCAAACTCTTGGTGCCGCGCTACCAACTGATTAAAGAATAGGAGACAAGAAACATGAAAGCATTTATGGATCAGGATTTCCTGCTCGGGACGGACACCGCGCGGGAACTGTATCACGGGCATTCCGAACGGCTGCCCATCATAGATTACCATTGCCATCTGGACCCGAGGATGGTGGCAGAGGATTACCGCTTCCGTTCCATCACGGAACTGTGGTTGGGCGGCGACCATTACAAGTGGCGTGCCATGCGCACTAACGGAGTGGACGAACGCTACATCACGGGTGACGCTTCGGACTGGGAGAAGTTTGAGAAGTGGGCGGAGACAGTACCCTATACTTTGCGCAACCCGTTGTACCATTGGACGCATTTGGAGCTGCGTACGGCTTTCGGCATCGACAAGTTGTTGAACCCCTCAACGGCTCGCGAGATTTATGAGGAGTGTAACGAGAAGTTGGCACAACCCGGTTTTTCTGCCCGGGGGCTGATGCGGCGTTACCGTGTGGAAACGGTATGTACCACCGATGACCCGGTGGACAGCTTGGAGCACCACATCGCCACGAAGGCGAGTGGTTTTGAAATCCGGATGCTCCCGACGTGGCGACCGGACAAAGCGATGGCCGTGGAGAATCCCGCATCATTCCGTGACTATGTGGAGCGGTTGGAGCAAGCTTCCGGGCAGACCATATCCGGTTTTGCTGATTTCATCGGTGCGTTGGAACATCGGCACGATTTCTTTGCAGCCCAAGGTTGCCGTCTTTCAGACCACGGGCTTTCGGAGTTTTATGCGGAAGATTATACTGAGGACGACATCCGACGTATATATAATAAGGTATATGGTGGCAAGTATCTGGACGGAGCGGAATGCGCCCGTTTCAAGTCGGCCATGTTGGTGGAGTTTGCCCGGATGGATGCCGAAAAGGGATGGACGCAACAATTCCATTATGGGACGATACGCAATGCTAACAGTCGGATGATGCGTCTCTTGGGACCGGATACGGGTTTCGATTCCATCGGCGAGTTCAGTACCGCCCTCTCCATGGCGCGTTTCCTCGACCGATTGGACAGCCGTGGCATACTTCCCCAAACCATCCTCTACAACCTGAATCCGGCAGCCAATGAGATGGTGGCTACGATGATTGGTAATTTTCAGGACGGAAGCGTGCCGGGTAAGATACAATTCGGTTCGGGATGGTGGTTCAACGACCAGAAGGATGGGATGGAACGTCAGATGAACGCCCTGTCCGTGCTCGGTCTGTTGAGTCGTTTTGTGGGGATGCTGACCGACTCCCGGTCGTTCCTCTCGTATCCGCGCCATGAATATTTCCGCCGCACGCTCTGTAACCTTTTGGGGCGTGATGTGGAGAACGGCGAGATGCCCGTAGGCGAGATGCCGCGTATCCGGCAGATGGTGGAAGACATCTGCTATTACAATGCAAGAAACTATTTTAGGTTCTAAAGAATAAGACATAATGGAAAAAACTTGGAGATGGTTCGGGAAAAAAGATAAGATTACGTTGTCCATGTTGCGCCAGATTGGCGTGGAAGGCATCGTAACGGCTTTGCATGATATCCCGAACGGGGAAATCTGGCCTTACGAGGCTGTGGTGGAAATGCGGGACTATATCGCAGCGGCCGGATTGCGTTGGTCGGTGGTGGAGAGCCTACCGGTGAGTGAAAGCATCAAGTACGGCGGCCCTGATCGCGACCGCTTAATAGAGAATTATATCGTGAGTTTGGCCAATCTGGGTAAGGCAGGCGTCAAGACGGTATGCTACAATTTCATGCCCGTGCTCGACTGGGCGCGTACCGACTTGGAGCACCCGAACCCGGACGGCACGTCGTCGCTCTATTTCGACCGTGCCGACTTCGCTTATTTCGATTGCTGCATCCTGAAACGTGAAGGGGCAGAGGCCGACTACGGGGCGGACATCATGGAACAGGTGGAACGGAAAAAGGCCGTGATGACACCGGAGGACGACCATAAGTTGGTGGAAAACATCATTATCAAGACACAGGGGTTCGTGAACGGAAATATCAAGGAAGACGACGAGAAGCCGGTGGAAATCTTCCGCGAGTTGCTCGGCCTGTATAAAGGTATAGACCGTGATGCCTTGCGCGAGAACATGCGTTATTTCCTCTCCGCTGTCATGCCGGTGTGTGAGCAATACGGGGTGGACTTATGTGTGCATCCCGATGATCCGCCCTTGCAGATACTTGGGTTGCCGCGTATTGTGACGTGCGACGAGGACATCGCTTGGTTCCTGAACGCTGTGGACAATCCGCACAACGGGTTGACGTTCTGCGCCGGTTCGTTGAGTGCCGGAGCACATAACAATGTGCCGGAACTGGCACGCAAGTATGCTTCTCGAACGAAATTCGTGCATTTGCGCAGCACGGACGTGCTGCCCGGCGGGAACTTCAAGGAGGCTTCCCATTTGGCCGGGAGGGCGGGTATCATCGATTTGGTGCGCACGTTCCAAAAGGAGAACCCCTCCCTGCCTATGCGGGTAGACCATGCCCCTTTGATGCTGGGAGACGAAAAGATGGGATATAATGCTGGTTATTCGTTCCACGGGCGTATGTTGGCCCTCGGGCAGATGGAAGGGGTCATGGCGGTGGTGGACCGTGAGATAGCAGAAGGTAAAATTTGAAAACGAATGAAGGTTAAAAACAAACGGACATGAAGAATTTATTTGATATTCAAGGACAAGTGGTGGTCATTACCGGCGGTACGGGTGTGCTGGGTCGGGAAATCGGGGAATACCTTGCCCTTCAAGGTGCCAAGGTGGTACTGATGGGGCGCAATGAAGAGATTGGTAAACAGATAGTGGGTGGAATTCGTGGGAAAGGCGGCGAGGCGATGTTCCTGAGGACGGATGTGATGAATCCGGCGGTGGTGGAGCAGAACCTGCAAGACGTGTTGTCGGCCTACGGTAGGGTGGACGCTTTGCTGAATGCGGCCGGAGGTAACATGCCGGGAGCCACCATTGCACCGACCGGCACGTTCTTCGACCTCAAGGTGGAAGAGTTCGAACGGGTGCTGAATGTGAATCTTACGGGAACGGTCATCCCCACGCAGATATTCCTCCGCCCGATGGTGGAGGCGGGAAAGGGCGCGATTGTCAATTTCAGTTCCATGGCGGCTTTCCGCCCCATGACCCGAGTGTGTGGTTATGCGGCAGCCAAAGCGGGCATTTCCAACTTCACGGCTTTCTTGGCTAATGAAGTAGCCACGAAGTTTACTTCTGACATCCGTGTGAACGCCATCGCACCGGGTTTCTTCCTGACGAACCAGAACCGTGCGTTGCTCACCAACCCCGACGGTAGCCTGACACCGCGTGGCGAGGATGTCATTCGCCAGACACCATTCAAACGTTTCGGCCGTCCCGAAGAGCTTTGCGGTACGATACACTATCTCATCAGTGAGGCCTCGGCCTTTGTCACCGGGACGGTAGCCGTGGTGGATGGTGGCTTCAATGCCTTTGCCATGTAAAAAGCATTATAAGTCCACTCCGCCTGTGGATGGAGTGGACTTTTATATTTGTGGATAAGATTCCAAAAGAAGTAGCAATTGGCTTTGTTTTAGGTTTTAATAACGATAAAAATATAACGCCGTGAATGTGAAATGTATATTGATGTCACTATTTGTTTGGGCAAGTACAGTTCAGGCGCAGACTTACTATTATTATAAAGGCAAGAAAATAGGGATTGCTTTGGATTCAACCAAGTGTACGGTATTTAGAGACACTCCTCCTTTGTTGCTACGTAGTGCAGGAAGTGATGTTGGTAAAAATTGGAATGTAGTGGAAAAGGACTCTATAAAAATCTTGCAAGCACGTAATAGTTCGTTGCCATCGGACATATTGGCCATAGAACCGGTTCTTTTTCCGTCTGAAACGCCGGTATCCCGTTTGTTTTATGTGAAGTTAAAGTCTGAATGTGATACTTTGTTCCTTAAGACGTTTGCCGAGGAAAATGGCTGCAAGGTGGAACGTCAGGTAAAACAAATGCCGTTGTGGTATGCCTTGTCCACTTCACTCCATTCTGCTGGAAATTCGATAGAGATGTCTAACCGTTGCTTCGAAACGGGTCGGGTGGCGGATGTCGACCCGGGATTCATGTTCGATTTTCTGCCTAATTGTATAGATGAGCCTGCATGGAATACCAATTCTTTATGGAATTTGCAGGCAATAAATTGTTGTGATGCATGGGATATAACCAAAGGGGATAGCAATATTGTAGTTGCCGTGTTGGATACAGGGGTTGATCCTAATCATGTGGAATTGCCGAGAGTATTGGATGGATATGATGCAATGACGGGAGGTAAGGCAAATGTATATTATAAAGTTGATGCTAATCATTCAAAATATATTAAATATCATGGAACTATTGTAGCAGGAATGATTGCTGCTGCTCAAAACGGGAAATATACTTCAGGTATTTCTCCCAATGTGACACTTTTACCCATAAGTCATAATCTTGAATCATCAGAAACCTTATCTGAAGAGCTGGCAACTGGTATTTCGTGGGCATGGAGAAATGGAGCACATATCATTAATAATTCATGGGGCGATAGAGCAGGAGTTTATTATGATGTATTGCATAGTGCTTTACTTGAAGAGGCTATACATGATGCAATGAACGAAGGACGTAATGGCTTTGGTTCAATTGTAACTTTTGCCAGTGGAAATCATAATTCCATAAACTATCCGGCATATGCTAATGATTCGATTATCTGTGTAGGATCTATAAACCAATCTTTTCAATGGTTCGAAGGTTCTGGATACGGAGAAAAATTAGATGTTGTAGCACCAGGAGGACAATTGTTAGGGACAGTTCCTTGGTACGAGGGGAATGTGTATTCCGATGCATCAGGTACTTCTTTTGCTTGCCCTCATGTGTCCGGCCTAGCCGCATTAATGCTAACTGTAAACCCTTTGTTGAATGTGGAACAATTACAAGCAACAATAGACTCCACTTGTGTGAAGTTGGATGGATATGGTTATGGCATAACTTATCCGTACGGCTCTTGGAATTCCAAAACGGGATACGGTTTGATTGATGCCGGACGTGCTGTACAGGCAGCCAAGGATTTATTGCCTCAATTGAAAGTGTCGGAGATTATCAGATATAATGACCGCCGAGTCGGTGGTTGGGTTATTTTGGATGTGATGGGGCTGAAAGTTCCTGAAATATGTGACGTGGAATGGACTATTGCCAACCAAGACATGTGCAACATAGAGTCTTATACTGTTGAGATGGTGGGTCGGGAATATTTTATTATGGAAATTAAGGGGAACGGTTTAGGTGTCATCCCCCCTTTTGATGTCGAGGCCAAGTATGTGATGAATGGAAATGTTCCGTCAACAAAGATTATTGGTGGGGGAGGCAAAAAGGAAGTTTATAGTATGAGAGCGCATGTTCCCATAGGATTTTCTTTACCATATTATTCCTTGGAAGGCAATATCGTTAGTCAAGAGTTAACGATTAAGAAGTCCGTAAAGGGTACGAAGGAAAAGGTAGGTGATGTTTCGTCTTTACGGGTTGAGATTTACTCTTTGCAGAACAAAGTGAAGACTGTTGAGGTTGATCCTTTGTCTAAAGAGATTAAAATTTCCGTATCAGATTTGCCAGATGGAAACTATATACTTAATATGGTGGAAGCTGGCCGGGTTGTATTTACAGATAGAATCATAATTAAAAAATATTAAATTTGTCAGATATGAAAAAATATAGCTTTTTGTTCCCGATAGCTTCGTTGTGTTGGTGTTTGTTCGGCTGTAATGAAGATAGTGGTTTCGGCTTTCCAGAAGGAGATGTAGAGAATGTGGTTCCACAACAAGGGGATATTGTGTCAATGCCGATGAATACAGAAGATTCTGCCTTTTTCTCTTCTTTGCTTCCGTCGTTGGAGCGAAACAAAGTGATGCGAATTGACAGTCGCGATGAACTTTCAACGTGGTTGCCGGACTCCTTGCTGATTCCTGATGATTTGGATTTTGAAAGGTATACTTATCTGTTAGGTTGTGCAGAACTTCATTCCCCTTCGTACTATGTTAAACAGGATACGTTGGTATATGCTTCCGGTCGGTTTGAATATTTATTTGATTACTTCTATTCTCCTTCTGATGCTTCTTCCGTTCGTTTGATCTGTGGAAAATATGTTAAGTTTTCTGTACCGGGAGGCGTGTCGCTTTCCATAGATGGTGAACGTGGTTTGGGGCTTGTGTATAGTACTGAGATATTAGGAGAAGGTCTGTCAACACCGGATTTTAATATGGAGGACAGGGAATTTGCTTTGATACGCATGATACCGGACTTGTATAATTATATACAGTGGCCTGAGGCTTGGAATTATCCGTTCTTTTTTACAGTGGATTATAGCCGGTATTCTGTAATATTATGGAAACGTAAATTTGACGGAGTTTTTGTCGTGAGTGATCCTGATTTTAAAATCACTCCCTTGTCACCTGTTTCATACCTTTATGAAGTGACGCATAAATTCACTCCTTCTCTTATTGGTGAGCCGCGTACTTCTTATGTGGTTTCTGTGATAGATAAGATAACAGATGACGTACAGTTAGAATGTGTATTTAATGATATTGTGCAATGAAGTGATTTAAACTTATGTTGGGGTTGTAGAAATTTAGTTGGGATTAAGAAACAGCAGGCAATCAACGGGGGTTATTGTCCTTTCTGCCGATTGGGCATCTCCCTACACTGGGATTTTGCAAAAAGTGCTTTCATCTTTCAGGATGCATGGTAACCTTCTCATAATATTGGTGTTACGGGCTGAAGGATGTTCCGGCATCTTTCAGCCAAACATCATTTCGTTCGGCTGTGGTTGGAAAATCGTTCGGCTGAGATTGGAAAATCATTCGGCTGAGATTGAAACATCATTCGGCGCAGAACTTTTTCACTCTCTGCAATGAAAGGAAGCTGAAAGATTCCTGAAACATCCTTCATTTTATAACGAGTTGTATGACAGAAAGTTGGGATTCGGGATGAAAGATGAAGGCACTTTTTGCAAAACTCTTGGGAGGGAGGCAAAATGTGATGGTATTCCGGTTGGATGGTATACTATTTGCTTTTCTATAGTTTCCAAAAAAATCCCTGCTGAATATCTATAGTCCTGTGAAAGGTTCGGCAAAAGTAAGGAGGATAAAAAAGGAAGCGGAGGGACTTCTGGGAAAGTAAAAAAGGAAATGTGCCTCATGGCACACTCCCTTGTCGTGTGAGGTTCCGGTTTGGCTGTGTTTATTCCTTCCGGTGGTTTGTAATAAGTTCATGGATTCTTCCGGCCTCAGGTGTTGAATAAAAGAACATGTTCGTGGCCGGATGGAAAATATAGTTTTCGTATTTCAATAACTGTAACCGGGCAAACTTCTTATCTTCCGACATGAGGATATCCAATCGGACTGTAGTATTGTCAGCCTGACTTACCGGAATACATTCGGGAACCCCATTGGCATCAATGATATGTTGCAAAGTATCAAAATGTTCCGGTGAATAGTATAGATGGTATTCTTTAATTGTACTGCCGGTAGGAGCATATACGGTTCTGGAGGCATGACTCAAAATCCGTATCATACCATAAATGGCCATACTTCCTCCACACACCATGAGAACGAGCGAAAGGATATTGCTGTCTGTGGTGTGCATCGTAAGGGTGAGCGACACCATGAAAACGCCTATTACTATCAGTATGCCGGATGAGATAGCGTTGCGTGAATTGAATCTTTTTTGAATGTCCCGTTCGTTAGGACGTTGGGTTATAGCTTGATTTTCCATATCTTTTTAATTTAGAAATAAAACATGATGAGATAATACACGACTTTTCTGGCAAAATGAGCTTTTGCCAGTCTGTCTGTAAACCGGATAAGGAAATCTCGCTAAATGAGTAGGCGGCATAAAGCGAACACATAGTATTCGCATGAAGGTTGACAGTCGAATGGGGCTGTCGTTTCGAATTGTTTGCCATTGGTGCTCATTCCGTATTGTGCAGACAATAGTTTTTGGGTGCGGAATGGCAGGTATTGCAAAGTCTGTAAATGGGAAGTTTGCAGAGAACGTGTAGGTTGGGCTGTCAATATCCGCGCCCATACGATTTCCGGTGAAATTTCCCCATCGAATAAGACTTGTGGTTTTACCGTGTGTAACTCTTGCTGTTTGTGTACATTTTCGGCATATACTTTTTTACTTTCCGGATTTTGTTCACGGAAAACGTTCGTATTGGCAGAAATTAGAAATGTAATGGCTGCAAATAGGAATGACAGTATGATTTTTTGAAAATGTTTCATTATAATACAAAGATACGCACTCTTTTGTCTTTTGAACAAAAGAGCGGAATCCTTTTAACTTAATTTATGTAGTGGTTGGGATATAAAAGTTTCTATTTATATCCACATCCTGATGCGCCGCATGGCTTCGATGCAGTCTTCGCGCTCGCCGAAAGCCGTGAGGCGGAGGTAGCCTTCGCCGCTGGGGCCGAAGCCTACGCCCGGTGTGCCGACTACGTTTACTTCGTATAGCAGTTGCTCGAAAAAACGCCAGGAACCCGTGTTATCGGGTGTTTTCAGCCAAATGTAGGGCGCATTGACTCCGCCATAGACCTTGAATCCGGCAGATTGCAGGCCTTCGCGCATGATGCGTGCGTTTTCCATATAATAGTCGATGGTGGCTTTCACTTGCGCCTTGCCTTCCGCCGTATAAATGGCTTCCGCTCCGCGTTGGGTGATGTAACTCGTGCCGTTGAACTTGGTGCATTGGCGGCGGTTCCATAGTTTGTTGACGGAGACGCGTTCACCATCCAACGTGGCGGCTGTCAGTTCTTTGGGTACTACCGTATAACCGCAGCGTACGCCAGTGAACCCTGCCGTCTTGGAAAAGCTACGGAACTCGATGGCACAACGTTTTGCACCCTTGATTTCGTAGATGGAGTGGGGAACATCGTCTTCACGGATGTAGGCTTCGTATGCGGCATCGAAGAAAATCAGGGTGTCGTTGGCTAAGGCGTAATCCACCCATTTCTTCAGTTCGGCCTTAGCCAGGGTGGTACCGGTAGGGTTGTTGGGGTAGCACAGGTAGATGATGTCTATGCGCCGGTCGGGGATTTGCGGGATGAAATGGTTCTCTGCCGTGCAGGGCAGGTAGGTGACATTGCTCCATTTCCCGTCTTCCCCCAATTCGCCGGATCGTCCGCACATGACATTGCTGTCTATGTAGACCGGATAGATGGGGTCGGTCACGCCCATGCTGTTGTCCCAACGCAGGACCTCACCGATGTTGCCGGTGTCGCTTTTGGCACCGTCGTTGATGAAGATTTCAGTAGGGCTCAGGCTGATGCCGCGAGAAGCGAAATCATTTTTGAGGATGGCTTCAATCAGAAAATCGTAGCCTTGCTCTGGTCCGTATCCATGGAATGTTTCAGCCTTGGACATTTCGTCCACGGCCTTATGCATGGCCGTGATACATGCCTGTGGCAGCGGGCGGGTCACGTCGCCTATGCCCAGACGGATGAGCCTTTTGCCCGGATGGGTCACTTTGAACGTGTTTATTTTCTTGGCGATGTCCGAGAATAAATAGTTTCCCGGCAGTTTGAGGTAATGTTCGTTTACTAATGCCATAATGCTATGTTGTTTTTATCTATCCATATTTATTGTTCCGTCGAATACTTTTGTGGCAGGACCGGTCATCAGAACCCGATCGTTTTGCGGTTGGTATTCGATAGTGAGTGTGCCTCCGTCCATGATGATGTCGGTCTTGCCTTTGCCACGTCCGATGAAAGCTGCGGCTACGGCCGTGGCGCACGCTCCTGTTCCACAGGCCTGTGTAATACCGGAGCCTCGTTCCCATACACGCATCCGGATATTCCCGTCGGGTAAAATCTGGGCGAATTCCACGTTGACGCGGTTCGGGAACAGCGGGTGATGTTCCATGGACGGACCTTCGGAAGGCAAGTCAATAGCAGAAACGTCGTGGGTGAAAATCACCAGGTGCGGGTTGCCCATGTTTACGGCTGTACCTTCACGGAAAAGGTAGCCGTTTCCTAAATCCACGGTACGAATGTCGCGCGGAGCTCCCATGTCTACGGTTACCGAATCCACATTCTCGCCTTGTAAGTGTAAATATAAGGTTTTTATTCCGGAAAGGGTTTCCAAGGCAATTTCCTTTTTATCGGTAAGGCCGTATTCATACAGGTACTTGCCGACGCAGCGGCTGGCATTGCCGCACATCATGGCTTCAGAACCGTCGGCGTTGAAAATACGCATGCTGAAATCACCTTTCTCGGACGGTCCTATCAGGACGAGTCCGTCGCTCCCGATGCCGGTATGCGGTTTGCTCCATTCTTTTGCGAATGCTTCGGGCTGCACCAAGGGATATTTCAGGGTGTTGACATAGATATAGTCGTTGCCAGCTCCGTGCATTTTGGTAAATTCTATCTTCATATCTCTGTTTTTGAGTAAGCATCTTCGTGTATTCCGTTTACGGCTCGTCCGCTCGGTTCGTTTTGTCCTTTGAAGGAGGTGTCCCAAGCCAAAGCCTCGGCTGTGGAGCAGGCCACACTCGGTACACTCGGTACGCTTCGGGCTGCGCTGTCGCTCGGGAAATATTCTTCGAAGATGCTACGGTAATAGTATTCTTCTTTGTTCATGGGCGGGTTGATGGGAAATCGTTCCGAGGCATGTGCCATCTGTTCGTCGCTGACGGCCTGTGATGTGATTTCCTTCAATGTGTCAATCCAACTGTATCCCACACCGTCGCTGAATTGTTCTTTCTGCCGCTGGGCCACGCTTTCGGGCAAGAGACAGGAGAAAGCGTCACGCACGATTTTCTTTTCGATGGTCTTACCCGGACACATCTTGGCGGACGGGTTGAGCCGCATGGCCACGTCGAGGAACTCCTTGTCGAGGAAAGGTACGCGTCCTTCCACTCCCCATGCCGAGAGGGACTTGTTGGCACGCAGGCAGTCGTAAAGGTGCAGTTTGGAGAGTTTGCGCACAGTTTCCTCGTGGAAGGCCCGTACGTCCGGTGCCTTGTGGAAATAGAGGTAACCGCCGAATACCTCGTCGGCCCCTTCGCCGCTAAGCACCATCTTGATGCCCATGCTCTTGATGACGCGGGCAAGCAGGTACATCGGGGTGGAGGCGCGCACGGTGGTCACGTCGTAGGTCTCGATGTAGTAGATGACATCGCGCACGGCATCCAAACCCTCTTGAATGGTGTAGTTGATTTCGTGGTGTACGGTACCGATATGGTCGGCCACTTCCCTGGCCTTGGCCAAGTCCGGTGCGCCTTTCAGTCCCACGGCGAAGCTGTGGAGTTGCGGCCACCACGCCGTGGATTGCCCGTCGGTTTCGATGCGGCGTGCTGCAAACTTCCGCGCTACGGCTGAAATGACGGAACTGTCCAATCCGCCGGAGAGCAGTACGCCATAGGGAACGTCGCTCATCAGTTGGCGGTGTACGGCGGCTTCCAAGGCATTGCGTACGGCTTCTACCTGTATGGAATAACTGTTTCCACAGTCCGTGACTTTTGTAGCATTACAGGCATCAGGGGTATAATTGTCCTTCACGTTCGAGTAGTCCATCCAATCGCGGGTGTACCAGCGCGTCATTTTCCCTTCCTTGCCACAGTAATAATGTCCCGGCAAGAACGGCTCGTATTCGTCGCAGAAACCTTCAAGTGCTTTCAGCTCGCTGGCCAGATATAGGATGCCGTCCTTGTCATGTCCTATATATAAAGGTATGACTCCGATGGGGTCGCGGGCTATCAGGAAATCGTCCTGTTCTTCGTCATAAAGGGCGAAGGCAAAAATTCCATTCAGGTCTTCTAAGAAATGGATGCCTTTGTCCCGGTAGAGCGCGAGGATGACCTCGCAGTCGCTGCCCGTTTGGAAGTCGTATCGTCCGGCATACAGTTCACGGATTTGGCGGTGGTTGTAGATTTCCCCGTTG